>Ga0316209_1000037_pt1 | contig 291679 bp, 269 predicted proteins | sample 6monopyrite_MG_FD_204945 | JGI IMG/M metagenome (GOLD analysis project Ga0316209, IMG submission 204945) | Microbial mat bacterial communities from mineral coupon in-situ incubated in ocean water Damariscotta River, Maine, United States -... | ecosystem: Environmental > Aquatic > Marine >... | reverse complement strand
GAGACAGTTCCACATTTTAGAAGTTCATTTTTTTCGGCATTCAGATTTACAAACTGTAAAAGCGAGAAGTGAATTTTAAAAAACTTTCATGATTCTGAGGCAATTCAGCAGTTTTTTACAACGTGTTATATAATTATATTTTATGATGTTATTCCTTTCTATTTTCCGGATAACGTTACTTTTTGTGAATCTTATCAATCGGAAAATAAAACGATTTTTAAAGATACTAATTTTCTCCTTTTTGTAGAGCTGCATTTCTGTTTTTCTACTGATTTAATTTTTTTGAGCCATTTGTATAGTTTTTTACAGCAATATCTAACGGACTACTAATTTGAAATAAACTTTTCTGTGAAACATGTGTGTAAATCATCGTTGTTTCTGGTTTTGCATGACCCAATAATTCTTGAATCAACCGTAAATCAATACCGTTTTCTAATAAATGTGTAGCAAAACTATGTCGTAAACAATGTGGTGTAACTCGTTTGTGTATGTTTGCAAGACGGCAAGAGGTTCTTAAAAAGGCTCTAATACTTCCAGCAGAATATTTCTCATACGGCTTTCCTTCAATAAAAAAACGCTTTGGCTGATATGTTGTAATATAATTAATCAATAACGGTTTAAAACTTTTTGCCAAAGGCACATATCGGTCTTTTCTTCCTTTTCCGTTTTGTATTAAAATTTGATTTCTATCCATATCTATATGTCGCAATTCTAAATTAATCAACTCACCAATTCTAAATCCGGCAGAATAAATAAAAGCCAACGCAGCCCTGTGTTTTAAGTTTTTGGTGTTTTGTAAAAGCCTAATTACTTCTTCTTGCGATAAAACAGTAGGTAAGCTTCTTGACTTTTTTGGTCTTTCTAATTGTAAGTCGTTAATTTTTGTCTCTGGATAAAAAACAATAAAAATCTTTAAAGCACTTATAAATTGTCGTTGAGAACTAACCGAATACTTTCTTTCTATAAATACCGTTTCTATAAATTCTTCTACATTTCTGTTGGTAAGATCTTCTAAAGCAATCTTTGTATGAAAATTAATAAAATCGGCCACAAAAAAAGTGTAGGTTGTAATGGTGCTTTCACTATATCTTTTTCCTTTTAAATAAACAAAAAAGTTGTTTAAAAGTATTTTTTGAGAAGCTGTTAAGTTTCGTGTAAATAACTTTTTTTTAACCATTTTACTGGTGTTAACAGTTGTAATTTCTTCAAATAAATTGATTAGTATTTGTAAGTTTTTTGGAGAGTCATTTAAATACCAAGCTTTTAAAGTTGTACTCCAAAAAATACTATCAACAGATTTAATTATAGTAATTAATTTCTGATGATAGGTAAATTTTACAAGAATTCGTTTGTTTTTTCTATGAACTTTTTGTTCAAGATAAACCGTAGGTAATTTTTCCATCTCTTTAGCAATTACCCAAAAATAAGAAAAATTTATTTGATGTCTTTTAACACTAACTGAATACTCGTAAAGCCATTCCACGTATTTTCATCAATGTTGTACACAATATCAAATTCATTTTTAATAAGCGATATTTTATCACCCAAACCAAAACCAATTGCAGTATAGGTTTTGTTATCTGAACCATAAATTAAATTGAGTCTTAAATGACTTTTGTCTTCACCAACTTGTTTGCCAAATCCGTTATCTCTAACAGCTGAGGTTTTAAAAGTTGGTTTCATATTTTGTGGTCCAAAAGGAGCCATTTGTTGTATAATTCTAAAAAACTTTGGTGTAATTTCAGAAAGTTCAATTTCTGCATCAATGGCAATTTCAGGAATTAATTGTTCTGGTAAAATAGACTGTTTTACAACGTCTTCAAATTTTTGTTTAAAATTTTCGTAATTCTCTGGCAATAATGTTAAACCAGCAGCATATTTATGTCCGCCAAATTGCTCAATAAATTCTGCACACTGTTCTAGTGCATTATACACATCAAATCCTTTTACAGATCTTGCCGAAGCAGCTAATTTATCACCACTTTTTGTAAAAACCAATGTAGGTCTGTAATGCGTTTCTATCAATCTAGAAGCCACAATACCAATAACACCTTTGTGCCAATCTTCACGAAAAACAATCGATGTAACGTTTTTTTCTTCCTTATTTTCAGTAATTTGTAGTAAAGCTTCTTGCGTAATTTTTTTGTCGAGTTCTTTTCTGTCAGAATTGTTTTTTTCAATGGCTGATGCAAATTCAACAGCAGTTTCAAAATCCATTTCTGTTAATAATTCAACTGCATAATTTCCGTGTTTCATGCGTCCAGCAGCATTTATCCGCGGAGCGATAATAAAAACCACATCTGTAATGGTTAATTCTTTCTTTTTTAGTTGATGAATGATCGCTTTAAATCCGTTTCTAGGATTTGTATTTATTACCTGCAAACCAAAATACGCCAAGGTTCTGTTTTCGCCAGTCATCGGAACAATGTCTGCGCCAATTGCTGTAGCAACCAAATCTAAATACGGCGTTAAATTATCAATGGTTTGATTTCTTTTGGATGCCAACGCTTGCACCAATTTAAAACCAACGCCACAACCACACAATTCATCAAATGGATAAGAACAATCTGCTCTTTTCGGATTTAAAACCGCAACTGCTTTAGGAATTTCTGCACCAGGTTTGTGATGATCGCAAATAATAAAATCGATGTTTTTATCAGAAGCATACGCAACTTTGTCCAATGCTTTTATGCCACAATCTAAGGCAATAATTAAAGAAAAATTATTGTCTTCAGCATAATCAATTCCTTTAAAAGAAATTCCGTAACCTTCGTCATATCTATCTGGAATGTAGGTTGAAACATTTTTGTAATACGTTTTTAAATACGACGAAACCAACGAAACCGCAGTAGTTCCATCAACATCGTAATCGCCATAAATTAAAATATTTTCGTTGTTTGCAATGGCAGTTTCAATTCGGTTTACAGCAACATCCATATCTTTCATCAAAAAAGGATCGTGTAAATCTTCTAAAGAAGGGCGAAAGTATTTTTTAGCTTCATTAAACGTAGAGATTCCGCGTTGCAATAAAATTTCTGCAAGTGGTTTTTCTATGGATAATTCGCTTGCAAGTTGTTTAATTTTTTCTTTTTCGGGTGTTGTTTTTAAAGTCCAACGCATAGCAATTTGTGTGCTGAATTCATTTCATCAGCTCTTTTTAAATTTTTATTTATTCATTTTCATGCAACTGTATTTCTATCGTTATTTTAGCAAACTGTCTAAACATTTCCATCACGCCACAATATGTATCTACCGATAAATTTACCGCTTTTGTAATTTTATCAGCTTTTAAATCAGTACCATAAAAATGATAAGCTACATGTACTTTATGGTAGTATTTTGGATGTTCTTCTGTTAATTCTGCTGTAACAATTATCTTAAAATCTTCTGGTTCTGCACGCATTTTTTTTAAAAGCGAATCTACATCTAAACCAGAACAACCAGCTAAAGAAGAAAGCATTAGTGCTTTTGGTCCAAAACCAACTAAATCTCCATAATCTTCACTTGCATCGTACATTATTAAAGAATTTCCGCTTGGGTTATCCGATTCTAAAATTCCGTTTTTTTTCCAAGATGTTGTTACTGTATTTGTTGCCATTTTATTTGTTTTTACAAATTTACTATAATTAGAAAGCTAAAGTTATAAAAATAGATATATTTGAAGGTATAAAAACGTAAAAGATATGCCATTAGTAACGCCTTTATCAGCAAATCACGATTTAGAAACACAAGAATTAGCAGAATTCTTTAATGAAACCTTAGGGTTTTGCCCAAATTCTGTTTTAACAATGCAACGAAGACCAGCCATTTCAAAAGCATTTATCAATTTAAATAAAGCGGTAATGGCAAATGAAGGACGAGTAACTTCTGCTTTAAAAAGAATGATTGCCTGGGTTTCTAGTAACGCAACAGGTTGTAGATATTGTCAAGCACACGCAATTAGAGCAGCAGAACGTTATGGCGCAGAACAAGAACAATTAGATAATATATGGGAATATAAAACCCATGCGGCTTTTTCTGATGCAGAACGTGCTGCTTTAGATTTTTCTTTAGCTGCGTCTATGGTACCAAATGCTGTTGATGAAAACATTAAAACGGAATTATATAAATATTGGAACGAAGGAGAAATTGTAGAAATGTTGGGCGTTATTTCGCTCTTTGGATACTTAAACCGTTGGAATGATTCTATGGGAACTTCTATTGAAGACGGAGCTGTGGAAAGCGGCGAAAAATATTTAGGAAAAACTGGTTGGGAAAAAGGAAAACACCAATAATCCTTTTCTAAAGATCTAAAACGCATCATTTACTGAACCAATTTTAGAAGAAATGGTGCATTTTTTTTGAACGAAACCCTTATTTTTTTTTAGAGATATTGTTCTTTATTTAACATAAATTTTAACAAGTAGATAAAGTTGACTTTGCTATATTTACAATCAATAAAGTAACAATCAACTAATTAAATTTTACAAAATGAAAAAAACACTCCAAATTTTTGTGTTGTTTATTATGGCATCAACAGCTGTAACAGCACAAAGTAAAGACCCTGTTGTTCAAAACATTATAAATGAAGCAAACAACAACTCACAATTAAAAAAATTAGGACATGAATTATTAGACGTTATTGGACCACGTTTAGTAGGTACTCCACAAATGAAACAAGCAAACGATTGGGCAGTTGCCAAATACAAATCTTGGGGAATTTCTGCAAAAAATGAAAAATGGGGAGAATGGCGTGGATGGGAACGCGGAATTACACATGTTGATATGACCTATCCAAGAGTGCAAAGTTTAGATGCTACACAATTAGCTTGGAATCCAAGTACTTCTAAAAAAGGAGTTTTAGGTGAAGTTATCATCATTCCTAAAATTTCTGATAAAGATGCTTTTCAACGTTGGTTAAAAACCATTAAAGGAAAAATTGTGTTGATTTCTATGAACCAACCTACAGGAAGACCAGATTATAACTGGGAAGAATTTGCTACGCCAGAATCATTTGAAAAAATGAAAAAAGAACGCAACGAGCAAACAAAAGCTTGGAGACAAAACATTAGAAATACAGGATTTAACTCAAGAACAATCATTGCAGAGTTAGAAAAAGCAGGAGCCGCAGGTTTAGTTGCTTCTAACTGGTCTAGAGGATTTGGAGTAAATAAAATCTTTAGTGCTAGAACAAAAAAAATTCCAACAATTGATATGGAATTAGAAGATTATGGTATGTTGTACAGATTAGCTGAATATGGAGATAAACCTAGAATAAATATAGTTGCAAAATCTAAAGAACTAGGAAAAGTAGATAATTTTAATACCATTGCAGAAATTAAAGGAACTGAATTTCCGAATGAATATATTGTGCTTTCTGCACACTTCGATTCTTGGGATGGAGGAACTGGAGCAACAGATAACGGAACCGGAACATTAGTAATGATGGAAGCAATGCGTATTTTAAAGAAAATGTATCCAAATCCGAAGAGAACAATTATTGTTGGTCATTGGGGAAGTGAAGAACAAGGTTTAAACGGTTCAAGAGCTTTTGTAGAAGATCATCCAGAAATTGTAAAAAATATTCAGGCTTCTTTTAATCAAGATAATGGAACAGGTAGAGTTGTGCGTTTGTCTGGTGCAGGTTTTTTACATTCGTATGATTATTTATCAAGATGGTTATCTGCAGTACCAAGAGATATTACAAAACACATTAAAACAAGTTTTCCAGGAGCACCAAGTGGTGGTGGTTCTGACAATGCTTCCTTCTTAGCGGCTGGTGCGCCAGCTTTTAGTTTGAGCTCTTTAAATTGGTCTTATTGGAATTATACATGGCACACAAATAGAGACACGTACGATAAAATTGTTTTTGATGATGTACGTAACAATGCAATATTAACTGCTATACTAACTTATATGGCAAGTGAAGATTCTAACAGAACTTCAAGAGAAAAAATTGTAATGCCAATTAATCCGAGAACCGGTAAACAAAGAGAATGGCCAAAAGCGCGTTCTCCGCAAAGAAAAGGAGGATTAGATAAATAAACAAAGCCTATTTTATACTAAAAACCTCATCATGTATGCTGAATTTATTTCAGTAAATGATGAGGTTTTTTTAGTGCTTATTCTACATGAGCTAAATGAAAAACAAATTACACTTTAACCAAATATAATATCTCCTCGAGCGGAGTCGAGAGGTTAATTTTTATCTAAAATCAAAAAATTTCGACTGTGCCAAATTTGAAATAGTTGTAAAACTATATTTTTAAATTTTACTTATTTAATATATCTACAATCATTTTAGCTTTTAATTTTATTGCTTTCTGTGTTTTTTCAATATCTGGTTTTATCAATTTTACATCAGAAACCATATCAGAAGTTGTTGCAGCAGCTTTTACATACCAATCTTCCCAAGCGGTAATTATTTCTAATTGTGTTTTTACATCTTCTCCTTTTTCAATTGCCAATTTACCTTGTTTTAACTCTTCATTTAAACGAGTAATGGCAGCATTTTCAATATTTTTTAATACTTTTTTTGCGGTGTATTCGTCAGCATTTATCAATTCAAAAGCAGAAATTAAGGCTGCTGTTCCTACATTTTTTAAGGTCGATTTAGAAACTTTATCAATTCTATCATTATCAGTATGATAAAATTGATCTGTAAAATGCCAGAACAAAACACTCGGAATATTTCCTCTTAAAAACGGCACATGATCACTTCCTCCTTCAAACGGATTTGTATTTACAACCCAGTTTGCACGTTTTCCTTGTGCTTTAAATTTTTCAATCACAAAATCATTTAAATAATGCGGCTTCATGTCTTCTGCTTTCAACTTTCTTCCGCCCCATTCTGAATGTTTGTCATTTCCTCTAGTCCAAATTGCACTTGGATCTGGCATTTTTTCAATTAAAAAAGTTCCACCTGTTTTTTCAGTATCTTCTCCAACCATGTCTAAAGAAATTCCCCAAACAATGTCTTTTGCTCTAATACTATCTTCTTTTACATATCTTCCAGTAGAAACAATTTCATCACCCCATAAAAAGGTTAATGTTCTCTTCGGATTGATTTTTCCTTCTTTTACTAATTTTGCAGTAACAGCAGCCATTTCTAAGGCAACTCCAACTCCAGTAGCATTATCATTTGCGCCAGGTTCTTGAATATGCGCACTAAAAACCAAGCGTTTTTTTGGTTGCTCACTTCCTTTAATATCAGCAACAATGGTTAGTTCTTCTGATGGATAAATGTTTGTTTTTATCTTCACATTTAAAGTTGCCTTTCCTTTTGATAAAGCAGTTTTTAAACGTTCTTTTGCCGCAAAAGACATTGCGATTCCCCAAGATTTATGAACCGAATCTAAAGGAACAGAACGAAACTGAATAGATGTTGTATTCTTTTCTGGTTGTAAATATGCAGGATTGCTATACGTAATTATACCAACTGCTCCACCATTTATTGCGGTTTTAAAAATTCTACCTGGACTTGTTTCCGCAAAAACAATTTTTCCTTTTACATTGGTAGTTTTTAATTTCTTTAAATCTTTGATATAAATTACTTCTGCAGTTACACCTTCTTTTGGTGTGCTATAAGAGTTTAAAGCAATCATATTTCTGTTGGTTGCATGTGCTAATAATGGTGCTTTTTCTCCATTAATAATAATGTTTGCATCCACAGACTCCCAAGTTGGTCTTTTTAACGGACGCTTTTCTATTCTGTACGTAAGCACATCTTTTTCGGTTGCTTTTTCCTCTAAAACATAACCGTCTTTTTCGAGTTGTTCAGCAATAAAATAGACACTTTTATTAAAACCTGTATTACCAACAACACGCCAGTATTTTTCTACAAAAGAAGTGGTTTCAAAAGCCAAATCTCCAGTAAATTCTTTATTGATGACGTCTGAATATTCAGCAGTTTTTAATTCATTATTTTGTTGACACGCAACAAATAAGCTCACACAAAAAGCGAGTATAAAAGATTTTTTTAACATAATAATTTTGTTTTTGGAGTGTAATACTACAATTTTTCTATGAAATAATTTTTGAAAGTTAAATCCTCATTTCGAAAAGACATTTTAGTTCTACTATTATTTTAGTACATAAATCCAAATAAGTATATAGGTATGATATTTAAGCTGCCAACTTCAATATCATCTCTTACAACAAAACCATTTTCAATTCCTTTAATTTGTTTTGTAGCTTTATTTTTTCCACCGATTTCAAACGTATATTTTTTATTGATGATAAAATCTCCTTTTTCTGCCAAATAAATTTTGTGAATATGTTTCATTTGATTTGCAAAAAACGTTTCTCTTAATGTACCAATTTCTGCTTGTTTTTTATCCAATGCAAAAATTAAATTGGTGTTATTTAAATACAGTTTTTCGGGTTTCGTTAATGCACCAACTCCTTTTGTAGGCTTAAATAGTTCCATCACTAAGTCTGCTCTGTTTAGTAATTTTATAGCGTTGATTAAAAAGGTTCTGTTTATCCCCAAACGCTCACTTAATTTTTTAATATTTGGTGTAAAAGGAACACTTTGTGCAATTGCGACTAGTAGTTTTTTTATTTTTCTACTATCTTCATAAGTAATATTTTCAACTGTATTTAAGTCAGATTCTATTATTAAATTTATAGTTTGTATTAATTTTATATCATAACTTTCTAAGTCTTCTAAAAAATATGGATAATTACCATATTCTAAATATTCTTTAAAATATTTTAAAGGAGTCTTTAATTGCTTGATAATTTCTCTAGCGTTCTCTTTATGGTTTATTAAAATATCTTCTAAGTTTAAAACAGGTAATTTTTTATCAATTTTAAAATATACAAATTCTCTAAATGATAATTCTTTTAAATAATAAGGAACTACTCTTCTGCTTAAATCAGATTCTCCTTTGTAAATTTCTAACATGGAAGAAGAGGTAAAAACAGTTTTTAAATTCGGAAATTGATCATAAATTAACTTTATTTCTCGCGACCAATTGGGATATTTATGAACCTCATCTAAAAACAAATGAGTTCCGCCTTGCAAAACAAACTCTTCTGCCAAGTCTATCAAATTATTTTCTAAAAAATACATGTTGTCTAAAGAAGCATACAACGGTTCTGCATCCTTTGGTAAATAAAATTTTATTTGCTGTAACAAGAGTGTTGTCTTTCCAGAACCTCTTGCGCCTTTAATTGCAATTAACCGATTTGACCAATTTATTTTACTTATTAAATAACGCTCTTTTGTAAAAACGTTTGCTAAAAATTTCTCTTGAAGTGAAAATAATTTTTCCATAACTGTTATTTAAAAAAACAAATATAGATAAAAATTGTTATTGTAAAAAACAATAATAAACATAAAATGTTATTTTAAATAACATTTTATATCACTCTTAAAAACTCACTTTTGTCTTTCCGAAAAGAGGAACGATTGAGGAATCTCATGAATATAGAGGCAGTAACTAATAATTTACAGATTTCTCAAAAGTTTACATTGAGCGAAGCCGAAAGACTAAAAAGCTCATTTCGAAATGACATTTTAGTTCTGTTGTAGGTTTTTTTAATTCTAAATAAATATAGTTTAAGAGGACAAAATCCGACTATGGGAATTTTGCCCCCTTAAACCTTGGTGTAAATTTATAGTAATCAAGTATTTATGTATTTTATCAAATAGCAAAATACGTTCTATTATTTTATAAATAATTGATTATTAAATATTTATGTTTTTTTTAAGTGATTTTTCCTGTCCTTTTTTAAAGTTACATCTTTTTTCATTTTTGTACTCAAATTACATGTCTTAAAAAGATATGAATTGATAATTAGTTTAGCAGAATTAAAACAAGGATTATGAGATTTTTTAAATGGTTGGAGGAATTTTATTTTCGAAATAAAGAAATGAATTTTCGAGAAATAAAAGAGACTCAAAAATATAAGGTAAAAATCACAAAAATTTTATCTAAAACCAATCACAAGACAGTTTGTTCAATAACTAAAAATTTAAGCATAGAAAAAAAACAAGAGAAAAAATCAGTTTTTGATAGAATGAAGAACGTAGTGTCATTTATTATCTCTTCCCTTTAACCACCACCACAATTTCTCCTTTTGGTGGTTTGTTGGTGTAATGTGCCAACACTTCGGTTGCTGTTTCTCTAATGGTTTCTTCAAACATTTTTGTGAGTTCTCTAGAAACTGAAATTGGTCTGTCTGCTCCAAAATATTCTACAAAATGCCCCAATGTTTTTACTAATTTATGTGGAGATTCGTATAAAGGTTTTTATATTAAATTTAGACTAAAATAATTGCTGTCGATTTGCTAAATTTCATCATTATTTAAAATAAAACAAAATTTTCTGTTATAAATCATTACGATTTAACGTTATATAAAAGAATGACCAAACTAGATTTTAAATTAAAGGTATTTTCGTTATCAGAACGCTTGTTTCCTATGGTTGCAAGAATGTTGGGTACACAAGCTAATACAGAAGATGCTATTCAAGAAATTATGATGAAACTTTGGAAAAAACGTAAAAAATTAGAAAAGCACCCAAATATAAAAGGTTTTGTTTTTTTAACAGCACGTAATTATTGTATTGATATCATCAGAAAAAAACGCTTTTTACTAGATGAATTAAAAAATTATTCTAGAATTATAAAATCATCAAATGAAACTAAAAAAATAGAATGGAAGAGTTAAACATTATTATTTTAAAAATTTTGGAAGAGATTCCGGAACAACAAAAAGAGGTTTTTATGATGAGGGACATTGATGGGTACGAATTCATAGAAATAGCAGCAGCAATGCAAATTAAAATAGAACATACCCGAGTTTTATTATCTAGAACAAGAAAACAGATAGGTTTAACGCTAGAAAAAACATATAGTTATGAAAGAAGAATCTATTGAAAATTTTATTGAAAAATATAAGTCTGGAACAAGCTCTTTAGAGGAAGAAATTTTTTTATTTGATTCTAAAAAAGTTACTAATAGTTCAATTCAAATGATATTCTCTTTTATAAAAAAGAACAAAAAAGAAGTTCCACAAAATTTTAATGATAAAATGTGGATGTCTTTTGATAAAAAAACAAAGAAGATGAATCAATTTAGAATTGGTTTACTATCTACAGCAGCATCTATAGTCTTGCTTTTGTCAATTTATATCAGTAATAAAAATGAATTAACGAATAGTGAAAAAGAAGCATTGTTGATAGAGGCTAAAAGTATGTTTATTGCCAAAAATCAAAAAGAAAAAAATTACACTATAATTATACAAAATGAATTGGTTGTGGTTTACACCAAACACAAATAATTTAAAAACAACGGAAAGTTAATGAACAATTAAATATAAAAAAATGAAAAAAATATTATTTACAGTATTGGTTCTTTTAATGTCAATTTTAAGTGCTAAAGCTCAAGAAAAAGAGGATAAAGAAAATCTTTTGGTAAAAATACAAGAAGGAGCAAAGCCTTTGATTTATGTCGATGGGAAAATATTTGATTTTCCTTTGGAGTTAATCGACCAAAGTAAAATAGCATCAATAATGGTGGTAGAAAAACAAGAAGCTTAAAAAAAATACAATGCTCCGAATGGAGTTGTGTTAATCCAAACAAAAGAAGTAACAAGTTTTAACTTCTCTGATAAAGTAAAAGAAGATAAAAAGATTTTTGATAAGAATGGACCAAAAATTATTGTTGACGGTAAGATTAGGGATAAAAAGTTTTTAGAAACTTTAAAGCCAAACAATATTGACAAAATGGAGATAGTGAAAAGCGATAAAGCAATAAAAAAGTATAATGCGCCTAATGGTGTTATTATAATTACGACAAAAAAGATGTAGTTCTTTTCAGACCTCACAGGTTTTTAAAACCTGTGAGGTCTGAGATCATTACTTCTTCCCTTCAACCACCACCACAATTTCTCCTTTTGGTGGTTTGTTGGTGTAATGTGCCAACACTTCGGTTGCAGTTCCTCTGATGGTTTCTTCAAATAGTTTGGTGAGTTCTCTAGAAACAGAAACCTGTCTGTCAGCTCCAAAATATTCAACAAAATGGCCTAATGTTTTTACTAATTTATGTGGAGATTCATAAAAAATTATCGTTCTCGTTTCTTCAGCCAATAATAACAAACGCGTTTGTCTTCCTTTTTTAACGGGTAAAAAACCTTCAAAAACAAATTTATCATTTGGCAAACCAGAGTTTACCAATGCTGGTACAAAAGCGGTAGCTCCAGGCAAACAATCCACTTCTATATTATTTTCTACACACGCTCTTGTTAACAAAAAACCAGGATCAGAAATTGCAGGAGTTCCAGCATCAGAAATTAAAGCACACGTTTCTCCGTTTCTAATTCTGTTTAAAATTCTTTCAATAGATTTGTGTTCGTTGTGCATATGATGACTGTGCATTTGTGTGCCAATCTCAAAATGTTTTAAGAGTTTTCCGCTTGTTCGCGTGTCTTCTGCTAAAATAAAATCGACTTCTTTTAAAATCTTGATTGCTCTAAAAGTCATGTCTTCTAAATTACCAATTGGCGTTGGAACTAAATAGATTTTGCTCATTTTTTAATTTTCGTTTACTTATCTGTTCTCAATACAAATTTTTCATTTTTCAAAATTCACTCGAACTGACAGTATGTTCTTACTCTTGAGTTTAATTACTCACGCAATGTCACTTCGAGTGAAATTCTTTTTTCAAGAATTTTGTATCGAGAAGTTGTTTAAATTGATTCATACGTTTCTAACGTGATATCTGCAACTACATCGCCAGTATGTTTGGTGCTTAAAGGTTCAAATAATAAAATATGAACTTCTTCTTTTGCAATCGGTTTGTGTTCTATGCCTTTTGGTACAATATAAAATTCGCCTTCGTTTAAGGTGACTGTTTTATCTCGTAATTCAATATCTAAAGAACCTTTTATCACCATAAATAATTCATCTTCATCATCGTGTTTATGAAACACAAATTCGCCTTTTAACTTTGCTAATAAGAGTTGCTGATTGTTTAATTCGCCAATTTTTTTTGGTGACCAATGGTCAGAAAATAAGTTAAATTTCTCTTGTATATTTATTACGCTCATAAGTACAAACTTACAAAGATTTTTACGGATTATTCTCGAAACATAAAAAGTAGTTATTCTGCTTAAATTGTGTAATTTTGCAGGATTAGATCCCGAAATAAATTCGGGAAGTAATTTTTCAAGAAAAATGTATAGAAGTCATTCTTGTGGTGAGTTAAGAGCATCGCACATCAATACAGAAGTAACCTTGGCGGGTTGGGTACAAAAATCGCGTGATAAAGGATTTATGATTTGGGTAGATGTACGTGACAGATACGGAATTACGCAGTTAATTTTTGATGAAGATCGTACACCAAAAGCAATTATCGATCAAGCAAAAACACTTGGTAGAGAGTTTGTAATTCAGGTTACAGGAACGGTTATTGAAAGAAGTTCTAAGAATCCTAAAATGAAAACAGGAGATATCGAAATTCTTGTGAGTAAGCTTGTGATACTTAATGCAGCTTTGCTGCCGCCTTTTACCATTGAAGATGAAACCGATGGTGGAGAAGATATTAGAATGAAATATCGCTATTTAGATATTCGTAGAAATCCAGTAAAAGACAGTTTAATTTTCCGTCATAAAGTATCGATGGAAGTTCGTAAATATTTGTCTGATCAAGAATTTATAGAAGTAGAAACACCGTATTTAATAAAATCTACACCAGAAGGAGCACGAGATTTTGTGGTTCCTTCTCGTATGAATGAAGGGCAGTTTTACGCATTGCCACAATCTCCACAAACATTCAAACAACTATTAATGGTTGGTGGAATGGACAAATATTTTCAGATTGTAAAATGTTTTAGAGATGAAGATTTGCGTGCAGACAGACAACCAGAATTCACCCAAATTGATTGTGAAATGGCGTTTGTTGAGCAAGAAGATATTTTAACTGTTTTCGAAGGATTGACACGTCATTTGCTAAAAGAAATCAACGGAGTTGAAGTAGCTAAATTCCCAAGAATGTTGTATGATGATGCGATGCGTTTGTATGGAAATGACAAGCCAGACATCCGTTTTGGAATGGAGTTTGGCGACTTAAACGAGGTTACACAACACAAGGAGTTCAAAGTGTTTAACGATGCAGAATTGGTTGTTGGAATCGCAGTTCCAGGAGGAAACAGTTACACCAGAAAAGAAATAGATAAATTGATTGATTGGGTTCGTCGTCCACAAGTTGGTGCTTTAGGAATGATTTATTGTCGAGTTAATGAAGACGGAACATTCAAATCATCTGTAGATAAATTTTACAATCAAGAAGATTTGGCAAAATGGGCAGAAAAAACGGAGGCGAAAGCCGGAGATTTAATCTGTATTTTATCAGGAGAAACCAATAAAGTAAGAGGACAATTATCTACTTTACGAATGGAGTTAGCAACACGTTTAGGATTGAGAGATCCAAAAGTATTTGCGCCATTGTGGGTAATTGATTTCCCATTATTAGAACTGGACGAAGAAACAGGACATTATCATGCAATGCATCATCCGTTTACATCTCCAAAACCTGGTCAACTAGAATTGTTAGATTCAGATCCTGGAGCTGTAAAAGCAAATGCATATGATTTGGTGTTAAACGGAAATGAAATTGGTGGAGGTTCTATCAGAATTCACGATAAAAAAATGCAAGCAACCATGTTAAAGCATCTTGGTTTTTCTGAAGAAGATGCGAAAGCACAATTTGGTTTCTTAATGGATGCTTTTGAATACGGCGCACCGCCTCACGGAGGTTTAGCTTTTGGTTTGGATAGATTGGTTGCTATTTTAGGCGGACAAGAAACGATCAGAGATTTTATTGCATTCCCAAAAAACAATTCTGGACGAGATGTGATGATTGATGCGCCAGCATTTATAGATGATGACCAATTAAAAGAATTGAGTTTGAAATTAAATATTAAAGCATAAAATGTCATTACGAGGAAGAATGACGAAGTAATCTTTTTATAAATTAAGAGATTGCTTCATTACATTCGCAATGACGAAAATTTATAAATTCCGTTCTAAACTTAGAAGGTTTTTTTAGTACTTTTAATTTATGAAAAAACCACTTATTCTTATTGTATTGTTATTTTCAATACAATCTTTCAGTCAAGAACTTACAGGAAATCAATTGTTAGAAAAGGCGATTCAATACCACGACCCAAACGGAAATTGGAACACGTTTAAAGGAACTTTATTTGTTACCATGGAAACGCCAAAATCGCCTAAAAGAGAAAGTGAAATACAAATTGATATTCCAAATCAATTCTTTTTGGTAAAAGCAAAAAGCGGCAAAAATATTTTTGAGTATCGTATAAAAAAAGACAGTGTTCAGATTGTTTTTAATGGTGATAAAAATCCATCCGAAGAAATCTTAAAAATGAACAGACTAAGTAGAGAAAGAGCAAAAATGTATCAGAATTATTATACTTTTTTGTATGGATTACCCATGAAATTAAAAGACCCAGGAACTGTAATTCATTTAAAAGTTGAAAACAAAAAATTTAAAGGGAAACCATATTTGGTGTTAAAAGCTACTTATAAAAAAGAAGTTGGAAAAGATACATGGTATTTTTATTTCAACCCGAAAACCTACGCAATGGAGGTGTATCAATTTTTTCATGATGAAACTAAAAATGATGGAGAATATATTTTGTTAACCGGAGAAGAAACTGTTAATGGGGTTAAAATGCCAAAGAAACGAGCTTGGTTTATCAATAAAGACAACAAATATTTAGGAACTGATGTTTTGAAAATAGACAAGTAAAAAATTTAACGTGATTTAGAAAAAAATTTAACTTCTAGCTTTATTTAAAACGAATTAATCCTCTTAAAGAGTACTTTTACATTCTATAGTTTTTCTTTAAAAAATGAAATCATATACATTAAAAAGAACATTTACAAAATTTTTAATTTGGCGAGCGAAACATATTTCACAACGTCAATTTATTTATATTTTAAGTGTTTTGGTTGGGTTTTTGGCTGGTTTAGGAGCTGTAGTATTAAAAAACTTAACGCACTTTTTTCAGCATCTTTTAGAAGGAAATATAATTCGTTATTATCACAACGCTTTTTATTTTGTTTTTCCAATTATTGGACTTGCAATCGTTTATTTAATTATAAAATATGTTATAAGAAACAAAGTAAATCACGGTATTCCATCAACACTTTTTGCAATTTCTAAGCGAAAAGGAATTATGAAACGATACCAAATGATTGGTTCAATTTTAACAGCGCCAATTACTGTAGGTTTTGGTGGTTCTGTTGGATTAGAAGGGCCAACTGTTGCAACAGGTGCTGCAATTAGTTCTAATATTGCGAGGTTGTTTCACTTAAACCAAACAAAAAGAACGTTGTTAATTGGCTGTGCAGCAGCAGGAGCGTTATCTGCAATTTTTAAAGCACCCATTGCGGCAATTATTTTTGCAATAGAAGTCTTTAGTTTAGATTTAACAATAGCTTCTTTATTACCCTTATTATTAGCATCATTATCTGCAATTATTACTTCTTATTTTTTCTTAGGTTCTGATGTGTTACTTCCTTTTAAAATAGAAGATGTTTTTACCATAAAAGACGTGCCCTTTTTTATCTTTCTTGGAGTGATTACTGGTTTTGGATCTATTTATTTTACAGAAATTTATGATAAAGTTCAAAAGCTTTTTGATAAAATAGATTCACCAATTAAAAGACTTTTAGTTGGTGGAATTGGCTTAGGGATTCTAGTTTATTTTATTCCGCCTTTGTTTGGTGAAGGTTTTGAGGTTATTAATAATCTTATTGCAGGAAATCCAGAAGAAGCATTACAAAATAATTTTTTACATTTAGATTTAACCAATGTTTGGGTTGTTATATTTTTATTATTTGGATTGGCTTTTTTTAAAATTATAGCAAGTGCTTTAACTTTTGGCGCTGGTGGTGTTGGAGGTATTTTTGCACCAACATTATTTATGGGAAGTATTATAGGAACTGTGGTTGCTAAAACGATTAACAATATTGGCATTTTTAACAATTCGGTTTCTGAAAGTAATTTTACCTTAGTTGGTATGGCTGGTTTAATGGCAGGTGTTTTGCATGCACCATTAACTGCCATATTTTTAATAGCTGAAGTTACAGGCGGATATGAATTATTTATTCCTTTAATGATTACGGCTTCAATTTCATTTTTAATTACTAAATATGTCCAGCCTCATTCTGTTTACGCAATGGAATTAGGTAGAAAAGGAGAATTAATTACGCACGATAAAGATCACGCAGTATTAACTTTAATGGATATGGATAAAGTAATTGAAGACAGTTTTATAAAAATATATCCTAATATGAATTTAGGACAAGTTGTACATAAAGCTGTTGTAAAATCTAATCGAAATATTTTTCCTGTTGTTCATAGAGAGAATAATACATTATTAGGAATTATTTTATTAGATGATATAAGGTCAATAATGTTTGACCAAACAATTTATGAAACAGTTTATGTAAGAGATTTAATGCAAAAACCACCAGCAATTATTAAAATAGAATCTGATAAAATGACCGAAATAATGAAAAAATTTCAAAAAAGTGGCGCTTGGAATTTACCTGTAATAAAAGAAGGTAAATATTATGGTTTTATCTCGAAATCAAAATTATTAACGGTTTACAGAAATAAATTAATAGAAGTTACTTCTTAGAAATTCTTATTAATGGTGTAATTTTTTATTTAAAAATGCTATCACCAAATCAGGAAAATCTGTAAAAACACCATCAACACTTGCATCTATTAAGAGTGTTTGCATCATTTCTTTAAAAGAAGAAAACTCATCTAAATCATCTGCTCTAAATGTATAAGGATGCACTTTTAAACCTAGTTTATGAGCATCAGATACCAAAGATGTAAATTGCCACTTTCTATTTACCTTTTTATCTAAAATTTGTTTGTACCAAGGTCCAATACCATCTGCATAGGTCGCAAAAAAACTTAATTTTTTACTGTCTTTTGGGAATTCTATCAACTGAACTAAAAATAATTCTGATTTTAATTCTTTTCGTATTCTTTCTAATTCATTTGCATCAAAACATTGTAAAATACAATTGTCTTTTTTTGTTTTATAATGATACTCTGATAAGATTTTTAAAACAACTTTAGTAATGTCTTTCTTTTCTTTTAAATGAAATTTTGGATTTTTAATTTCAGGGTAAATTCCGATGTTTTTTCCTGTGCTTTTATTTAATCCTTGTATCAATTCAATTTCTTGTTGCAAAGAATGTAGTTTAAAATTTCCTTTTCCTTTAGGATATCTATTTGAAAACACCTGTTTGCCTGTTCTTGGATTAAACCTCTCAAATACTTGAAGCGTTTGCAATTCATTAAAGGTAAAGTCGATTACATAATATCTGTTATCTTTTCTATTTCTATTAGAAAATTTTGTAGCAACATCTGTTACATCATCTAAATAAATATCATGAATAACAATAGCAACATTGTCTTTACTAAGCACTACATCTTGCTCAATAAAATCAGCATTCATGGCATGTGCCATCGCTTTTGCCTCTATAGTGTGTTCTGGTAAATAACCAGAAGCGCCACGATGCGCAATTACTATTTTTTTATCAGAATTTGTACAACTAAAAAACATACCTAAAAGTAGTAAAAATAGAATTTGTTTCATCCATGTGAAATTAAGAAAATAAAGATAAAACTTTTTGTAAATTTACATGTTCTTATAAAAGCAAAAGTTAACATGAAATTATTATTAAAAATACTATTTATCATTTTTATTCTTTGGATGAGTGCTGGCGCTTATTTATTAAAAACTGAACATCCTAAAGCAGAACTTGTAATGGGTTTGGGGATTTTTTACGTCTTTTTTTTGCTAATGCCAATTTTTATTTATTACAGATATAAAGATGGTAAATACAAAAAATATCAATTAAATGATGAAAAGATTAAAGGTTGGATGAAAAACAAAAATTAGTAGTTTAAAAAAATGATTTCTTTATACCTTTGCTACTTATGATAGACGAAAGAGAAGTAACTTCAGAAAAAGCCGTTTTAATTGGTGTTGTTACACAATTTCAAGACGAAACTAAATCTGAAGAGTATTTAGACGAATTAGAGTTTTTAACGCTAACTGCTGGAGGAATTGCCGTAAAAAGATTTACACAGAAACTAGAAAAACCTCATCCAAAAACCTTTATTGGAGCCGGAAAACTAGAAGAAGTTGCCGCATTTATAGATTCTCATAATATTGGTACTGCAATTTTTGATGACGAATTATCGCCAGCTCAAATACGAAATATTGAAAAAGTTTTAGATTGTAAAATCTTAGACAGAACAAATTTAATACTCGATATATTTGCACAAAGAGCACAAACAAGTTCTGCAAAAACTCAAGTTGAATTAGCGCAATGTCAATATTTATTACCAAGATTAACAAGACTTTGGACACACCTTGATAAACAAAAAGGAGGAATTGGAATGCGTGGTCCTGGAGAAACAGAAATTGAAACAGACAGGCGTATTATTCGTGATAAAATTACCATTCTAAAAAAGAAATTAGCAACCATTGATAAACAAATGGCTGTGCAACGAAAAAACCGTGGAAAAATGGTTCGTGTTGCATTGGTTGGTTACACCAATGTTGGTAAATCAACATTAATGAATGTGATTAGTAAAAGTGATGTTTTTGCCGAAAACAAACTCTTTGCTACGTTAGATACAACGGTACGGAAAGTAGTGGTTAAAAACATTCCTTTTTTAATGACGGATACGGTTGGTTTTATTCGGAAATTACCAACTCAATTGGTAGAGTCATTTAAATCTACGTTAGATGAAGTTAGAGAAGCCGATTTGTTATTACATGTTGTAGATATTTCTCATCCAAATTTCGAAGAGCATATTGCATCTGTAAATACTATTTTAGATGAAATAAATAGCGCCGATAAACCTACAATTATGGTTTTTAACAAAATTGATGCATATTCTAACAAAACCATTGATGAAGATGATTTAGTTACTGAGAAAACCAAAGCGCATTATACCTTAGAAGATTGGCAAAAAACTTGGATGAATGATATTGAAAAAACAGCTGTATTTTTATCTGCCATCAATAAAGAAAACATCGAAGAGTTTAAAGAAATGGTATATGAAGAGGTAAAGAAAATTCATGTTGCACGTTTTCCGTATAACAATTTTTTGTATGATGAATATACAGAAAAATAACTTCTTCTGTAAAATTAAACACTTATTTATTAAATACAAAGAGCAGCATTTTGTTAGCTAACTCTTTTATATTTCTTTATAAAATGTAATTTACCCCTAAACCAAACACCTCTTTAAACTGTACTTTACTTGTTGCATTGTCATCAACAATTGTATGAAAGTTTAAATTTGTAGATAGGTATTTATTTATTTGCATGATAAAGTTTAATTGGTAATCTAAATCTATATTTTGAGGTTTGTCTAAATAATTAGCATACACATTTAATATGTTCTCCATCGTAATGTTTTCCATTATAGTTGTTTTGTAATTCAAAGAACCGTTAAAACCAAACTCATAACGTGTATTTTTACCTAAATCTGTTCCGTATTGACCAGAAAACTCATCAGAAACTATGGTTATTTTAGATGTTATTGGAGCTAAATTTATTTTAAAATTGTTAGATTTTTTCCATAACATACCTGGGCCAAAACTTAGATATCCTGGTGCTAAAAATGCTGAGGTTTTTATTTTTGGAGTTGTTTTGTAATCATATCCATTTGTAAATTGTGTTTTAAAATTTAAAAAGAAAGAATAGGACCAATTACCAGTTGCTTTTTTACCATATAAAGAGTTTAATTCAAAGCGATCATCCGTTTTTCTAGTTCCGTTTCCTTTTACATTATTTAATCCATAAGCTAAAATTATTTTGTTGTCCCAAGTTGTGTTTTCTTTTGAGTAATTAAAATCATAATTAACTCCTAAATTTCCAGAAACGGTATTTTCTCCACCAGAAATCCAGTTAGAAAAAGAAGATTGATTTACTAAAAAAGAAATGTTTCCTGTTTTTTTCCAGTTAGAAGTTGGTTTGTTAGTTTTTTCCTGAGCTTTTATTTGAATTGCCGCAATTAATAATAATGCAATGGTAATTTTTTTAATCATTTTTTTTTTTTTTTTTGAATTTGTTTGTTATATTAATACAGCAACTTTAGTATAAAGTCACAAAAATTTATTTTTTATGAAAAACATATTTTAATCCAAGACCAAAGATCTCTCTAAGCTGAATTTTACTTGATGCATTATCATCAATAAGCATATGAAAAAGAATATCAACAGTCATGTATTTGTTTATATCTGTAGAAAATTTTGCTTGATAATCAACATCTACATTTTGAGCGTTATTTAAGTAATTAGAATACAATGCAATAATATTTTGCATGGTAATGTTTTCTAATATTTCAAAATTAAAATAAGCAGATAAACTAAACCCTAATGCAAACTTTACATTTTCTCCAGGATCAACTCCATATTTGCCTGAAAATTCATCATTTACAAAAGTAAATCTAGAAGTAGCCGGCGCAATATTTATTGTAATATCATCAGACTTTTTCCATAACATTCCTGGACCAAATGATAAATATGCAGGCGAAAAGAAATCAGAAATTACAACTCTAGGTGTTTTTTTATAATCGAACCCTTTTGTATATTGAGTTTTAAAGTTAAAGAAAAAGGAGAAGAACCAATACTTGTTAGATTTTAATCCTAATAAAGAATTATATTCAAATCGATCACTTGTTTTACGAAGACCTTCATCTTGAATATTACTTAAACCATATGCCGTAATTATTCTATTATCCCAATTCCATTTTCCTTTTTTATAATTAAAATCATAATTAATACCAATGTTACCAGCAACAGTATTATCTCCACCAGATTTCCAATTGGTAAAAGTAGATTGATTAAATAAAAATGTAAACAATCCTGTTACCTTCCATTTTGGATGTACAAGATTAATACTATCTTTTTTTTCTTGCGAAAAACTTAGAATAGATAGTAGTAATAGACAAACGAAAATGTGCTTTTTCATCAGTTCTTAAAGGAATTTAAGCAGCAAAAGTAATGGGAATTTTAGGAAGAAAAAAAATTATTTTGAAGCTTTGTATAGCGGAACGGTAGAACATGCTTCGCCAAATAAAATTGATTTTGCTATTGGTTGAATTTTCTGAATTAAAAACGTGTATGCAGAAGCAGGAATTGGTTTGTTAGAACAACCTTTTATAATTACAGGCTTATTTTTAAAAGCATCTATATTTAATTGATTAATTATTTCTTCAAAAATTACAGTTTCTAAAGTTTCTAAATTACCAACAACTATTTTTTTTGCAAAAGGCGATAGTTTTGTCGCGATTAATAAATACGCCCAAGACGGAATAATTGCATCAGAAGAACATGTTAAGGCAACGTAGTTATCTTGATATTGCGTCCAGTTATGTTCATTTACAAAAGCTCTAAAATCTTTTTCTTTTAAAATAATTTCTTCAAACAACCAATCCTTAATATCGAAAAGCACACGATTTCCTTCAGGATAAAAATCTTCAAGATCTAATGTAATTAATTTGCTATTTGCAACTCTATTGATTATTTCTTTTGTCATTTTTAGTTTCAAAGTTTCAAAGTTTCAAAGTTTCAAAGTTACAGAGGCTTAAAGGTTTAATAACTATTAGTTGTTATTCCTCACTTAAACTGCCAACTGAAACTGTTTCCTGTAAACTAAATTAAAGCATTCCTAATTCTAATTTTGCTTCTTCGCTCATCATTTCTTGTGTCCAAGTTGGATCAAAAGTAATTTCTACTTCTGCATTGTTAATTTCTTTTAAAGAAGCTACTTTATCTTCAACCTCTTTTGGTAAAGATTCTGCAACCGGGCAATTTGGTGATGTTAACGTCATTAATATTTTGGCGTCGTTATCTTCATTTACAAAAACATCGTAAATTAATCCTAGTTCGTAAATATCTACAGGAATTTCTGGATCGTAAATTGTTTTTATAACTCGTACAATTTTGTCTCCTATTTCTTCTAATTCTACGTCGTTCATTATTTTTATTTTGTTTGTAACGCAATTGCGTACATTTTTATTTGTTTTATCATAGAAACCAAACCGTTTGCTCTGGTTGGACTTAAATGTTCTTTCAAACCAATTTGGTCTATAAATTTAGTATCTGCTTGTAAAATAGCTTCCGATTTTTGGTTAGAAAAAACACGCAATAATAACGCAACAATTCCTTTGGTTAAAATGGCATCACTATCTGCAGTAAAAACAAGTTTTTCGTTTTTAATTTCAGAATGCAACCAAACTTTAGATTGACAACCTTTTATTAAATTCTCGTCAAGTTTGTAAGCAGCATCAATTAGAGGCAGAGATTTTCCTAAATCGATAATGTATTCATAACGTTCCATCCAATCATCAAACATCGAAAACTCATCAATAATTTCTTCTTGTATTTCTTTAATAGTCATTTTTTAAACTTATTTTTGCACAGTCTAATAACTGATTAGATAATTGGACAAAATTACGATAAAAATGACATTTATTCCTATTTAGTTTAAATATAAATAAGGATGAATGTTAAAATATTAAATCAACAATTAAGAAAATATCTTTCTATTAAAGAAAGTTGAAATTAAGAGATGAGTAAATTATTAGCAGTTGGTACAGTTGCATTTGATGCGATAGAAACACCGTTTGGAAAAACAGATAAAATTTTAGGAGGTTCAGGAACTTTTGTTGGATTAGCAGCAAGTCAATTTGGAGTAGAAACAGGTGTTGTTTCTGTTGTTGGAGGAGATTTTCCACAATCGTATTTAGAGATGATGAATTCTAAGGGAATAAATACCGACGGAATTGAAATTATAAAAGAAGGAAAAACATTTTTTTGGAGTGGAAAATATCATAATGATATGAACTCTAGAGATACGTTAGTAACAGAATTAAATGTTTTAGAGCATTTCTCTCCAGTTGTTCCTGAAAACTTCAAAGATGCTGAAATTGTAATGTTAGGTAATTTACATCCGTTAACACAAGCTTCTGTTTTAGATCAAATGGCTGTAAAACCAAAATTAGTGGTGTTAGATACGATGAATTTTTGGATGGATATTGCTTTAAATGATTTACACAATGTAATTAAAAGAATAGATGTTATAACAATTAATGATGAAGAAGCACGTCAGTTAAGTGGAGAATATTCATTGGTAAATGCAGCAAAGAAAATCCATAAAATGGGACCAAAATATGTAGTGATTAAAAAAGGTGAACACGGCGCTTTATTATTTAATGAAGATAATATGTTCTTTGCACCAGCTTTACCACTTGCAGAAGTTTTTGATCCAACAGGAGCTGGTGATACTTTTGCAGGAGGTTTTTGTGGATTCTTAGCAAAAACAGAAGACATTTCTTTTGAAAACATGAAAAACGCCATTATTTATGGTTCTAATTTAGCTTCCTTTTGTGTAGAGAAGTTTGGCACACAACGAATGGAAGAATTAACCAGAGAAGAAGTTACAGAACGCTTAGAAGCATTTAAGCAACTAACACAATTTGATATAGAAATCTCATAAATATAAATCCGCGCTTTTTTGCTGCGGATTTTTTTATAACTATTAAACACTAAACTACAACTAAAAAATGAGTGACGCATTAAAACACGAATGTGGAATTGCAATGGTTCGTTTATTAAAACCATTACAATATTATAAAGACAAATACGGAACTGCTTTTTACGGAATTAATAAAATGTATTTGCTAATGGAAAAGCAGCACAATCGTGGACAAGACGGTGCTGGATTTGCAAGTGTTAAGTTTAATGTAAATCCAGGAACAAGATATATTAGTAGAGCTCGCTCAAATAAATCGCAACCAATTCAAGATATTTTTGCTCAAATTAACGATAGATTAAATGGGGTTTTAGAAGAAAATCCAGATAAAAAAAATGATGTTGCTTGGCAAGAAGAAAATATGCCATACGTTGGTAATTTATTTTTAGGACATGTTCGTTACGGCACTTTTGGTAAAAATAGTATAGAAAGTGTGCATCCATTTTTACGTCAAAGTAATTGGAAACATCAAAACTTAATTGTTGCTGGGAATTTCAATATGACAAACTCTAAACAATTATTAGAAGAATTGGTAGAGCTAGGTCAGCATCCAAAAGAGTTTACAGATACTGTAACTGTTATGGAAAAAATTGGACATTTTTTAGAAGAAGAAGTTGCTAGTTTATATAATAAAGCGAAAGAAAAAGGATATACTAAAAAAGATGCTTCTCCATATATAGAAGAACATTTAGATTTACAAAATGTATTGCAACGTTCATCTAAAAACTGGGATGGTGGTTATGCAATGGCGGGTTTAGTTGGTCACGGTGATGCTTTTGTTTTAAGAGATCCATCAGGAATTAGACCTACTTATTTTTATCAAGATGATGAGGTTGTTGTTGTAGCATCAGAAAGACCTGTAATACAAACCGTTTTTAATGTTGCTATTGATAAAGTACAAGAACTAGAAAGAGGACACGCATTAATTATTAAGAAAGATGGACATATTTCTGTAAAATCAATTCTAGAACAAAAACCAAAAAAAGCATGCTCTTTTGAGCGTATTTATTTTTCTAGAGGAAGTGATGCTTCAATTTATGAAGAACGTAAAAACTTAGGAAAATTAGTGTTTCCGCAAATATTAAAATCGATTAATCACGATATTACAAATTCTGTTTTTTCTTATATTCCGAATACAGCAGAAACTTCTTTTTACGGAATGACAGAAGCAGCTGAGGATGTGTTAAATCAACAAAAAACAGCTAAAATTTTAGCTGGAGGAAAAGAGTTATCAGCAGAAAAAGTAACAGAAATTTTATCTGAAAGACCACGTTTTGAAAAAATTGCAATTAAAGATGCAAAATTAAGAACGTTTATTGCTGATGATAATAGTAGAGACGATTTAGTTGCTCATGTTTACGATGTAACTTATGGTGTTGTAAAACCAACCGATAATTTGGTAATTATTGATGATAGTATAGTTAGAGGAACTACTTTAAAGAAAAGTATTATTAAAATTTTAGATCGATTAAACCCAAAGAAAATTGTTGTTGTTTCTTCTGCTCCACAAATTAGATATCCAGATTGTTACGGAATTGACATGGCAAAAATTGAAGATTTTATCGCTTTTAGAGCAGCTTTAGAATTGTTGAAAGACACCAATCAATATCATATTGTAGATGAGGTTTATAAAAAAGCAATTACTCAACAAAATAAACCAGATAATGAAATTATAAATTATGTAAAAGAAATTTATGCTCCTTTTTCGGATGAAGAAATTTCTGATAAAACTGCTGAAATGTTGAAAACTTCAGACATCAATGCAGAAATTGAAGTGATTTATCAATCGGTAGATAACTTACACATTGCTTGTCCAGATAATTTGGGAGATTGGTATTTTACGGGAGATTACCCAACTGATGGTGGGCACAGAGTTGTAAATAAGGCGTTTATTAATTTTTACGAAGGAAATAAAGAAAGAGCTTATTAAATGATAAAAAAAAAAATAGATATAAAAAAGCATCCAAATTTTTGGATGCTTTTTTGATTTATAAAATTCATTTTAAAAGATAAGTGAACTATTTAAAACAACTAGTTGTTATTTTGCTGCTGCATATCTTTTAGCAACTTCATTCCAATTAATTACATTAAAAAAGGCATTGATATAATCTGGTCTTCTGTTTTGATAATTCAAATAATATGCATGTTCCCAAACGTCTAAACCTAAAATTGGTGTTCCTTCACAAGTAACTCCTGGCATTAAAGGATTGTCTTGGTTTGGAGTAGAACAAACGTCCACTTTTCCTCCTTTATGTACACATAACCAAGCCCAACCAGAACCAAATTGTGTTGCTGCAGCTTTAGAAAAAGTATCTTTAAAAGCATCAACAGAACCAAATTCTGCTTCAATAGCAGCTTTTAAATCTCCAGATAATTCTCCTTTATTAGACGGATTCATTACGTTCCAAAATAATGAGTGATTAAAATACCCTCCACCATTATTTCTAACCGCTTTGTTATTCATATCTAAGCTTCCTAAAATATCTTCAATAGAATTTCCTTCTAAACTTGTTCCTGCAATTGCATTGTTTAAGTTGTTTGTATATCCGTTATGATGTTTGCTATAGTGAATTTCCATAGTTCTAGCATCAATATGTGGTTCTAACGCATCGTAAGCGTATCCTAATTCTGGTAATTGAAAAGCCATAATTATTTGTTTTTTAGTGATTAAATTTATTGTTTATCAGCTTTGTACTGATTTTTTGCCTTCACAAATTTAGCGGAAAAAAATTTTACCAACAACAAGCATTGGTTTTGATTTTTTATTTAGTTATAAAGAAAAGCTATTGAAATTGCTTCTAATAATTTGCGTCTTCAGGATATTTCGCCATAAATTCTTCTGCTTTTTCAACCATTTTTGTACATCCGCAGAAAAACGGAACACGTTGATGTAATTCAGTTGGTTGTAAATCTAGAATTCTTTGATACCCATCAGAAGCTTTTCCGTTTGCTTGTTCTGCTAAAAAAGCCATTGGATTGCATTCATAAAGCAAACGCAATTTTCCTTTAGGGCCAATTTTACTCGTTGGATATAAATAAATTCCGCCTTTAATCATGTTTCTATGAAAATCTGAAACTAAAGAACCAATATATCTAGAAGTATATGGACGATTATTATCGTCTTCTTCTTGACAATATTTTAAATATTCTTTAACACCTTTTGGGAAGTGCACATAATTTCCTTCGTTTATAGAATAAATAGCGCCAATTTCTGGAAATGTAATATTTGGATGTGATAAATAAAAGGTGCCAATTGCTGGATTTAACGTAAATCCGTTTACGCCTTTTCCTGTTGTAAAAACGATGATTGTAGAAGTTCCGTAAGCAACATAACCAGCCGCAACTTGTTCACTTCCTTTTTGTAAAAAATCTTCTTTAGTAACTGGAGTTCCAGTTGGAGAAATTCGTCTGTAAATAGAAAAAATAGTTCCAACAGAAATATTTACGTCAATGTTTGACGAACCATCTAAAGGATCCATTAATAGCACATATTTATTTTCGTTTGCTTTGTTTCTTCCTTCCACAACCACAAAATCGTCTTCTTCTTCACTTGCAATTCCGCAAACAATTTCTCTGTTAATAATGGTTTGTTTAAACAAATCATTCGCTAAAACATCAAGTTTTTGCTGCGCTTCTCCTTGGATATTGATATCGCCTGCAGCACCAATAATATCAACCAAACCAGCTTTTCTGATTTCATGATTTACTACTTTTGCAGCCAGTCTTATGGAGTTAATAATTCTAGATAATTCACCTGAAGAGTATTTAAAATGCATTTGATTCTCGATAATAAATTCTCCGAGAGTTCTATGAGCTTGATTCATATCAATTAATTGTAAATGGTTTACAAATATCGTTTAAATTTGCGTTACTTTAAATATTTATTATGAGTTTTATCATTAGAAAAGGACAAAAAGAAGACATGAAAAATGTGCTTCGATTAATTAAAGAGCTTGCCGAGTTTGAAAAGTTACCCAATGAAGTAGAAATTTCAGAAGTAGATTTAATTAAAGATGGCTTTTTAGAATCTCCAAAATTTATGACGTTTGTTGCCGAAGAAAATAACAAAATTATTGGTACAGCATTGTTTTATGAAAGATATTCTACCTGGAAAGGGCGCGTAATTCATTTAGAAGATTTAATTGTTACCGAACAAAAAAGAGGATTTGGTGTTGGAATGGCTTTGTACAAATCAGTATTAAAACATGCATATAATTTAGGAGCAAAAAGAGTTGTTTGGGATGTGTTGAGTTGGAACAAAAATGCTATTTATTTCTACAAAAGTACTGGAGCAACTGTTTTAGATGATTGGCAAGTTGTGCATATGAAAGAAGATGACTTGAAAAATTTTATAGAAAATAAATAATGAGAATATTTAAATTTGGTGGAGCTTCTGTAAAGAATGCGACAGGCATTAAAAATTTAGTTCGTGTGTTAGAACACGAAGGTACTAAAAATACATTTGTTGTTATTTCTGCAATGGGAAAAATGACAAATGCTTTTGAAAAAGTTATAGATAATTATTTGAATAATGGCAAAGAATTTAAAAACTCGATAAATAGAATTCAAGAATTTCATCAAGAAATTTTAGAAGATTTATTTGAAAATGAACATTCAATTCATCAAGAAATAACTGATTTATTTGCGAAATTACAAGGGTTTTTAATCCAAAATTCTATAAAAGAATACAATTTTGTGTACGATCAAACAGTTTGTTTTGGAGAATTATTGGCAACAAAAATAGTGAGTGCTTTTTTAAAAGAGTCTGGCATTAATAACACTTGGCTTGATAGTAGAAACATCATTAAAACAGATTCTAATTTTAGAAATGCTGCTGTAAATTGGGACGAAACGGTCTTAAATTGTCAGAAACTAAATCAACAAGAGTTATACATTACACAAGGCTTTATTGGTCAAGATTTAAAAAGAAACACCACAACTTTAGGCAGAGAAGGATCCGATTTTACAGCAGGAATTTTGGCATATTGTTTAGGGGCAAAAAGTGTTACTATTTGGAAAGATGTTGATGGTGTTTTAAACGCAGATCCACGAGTTTTTAAAAAAACAACCTTATTAAAACAAATTTCGTATCAAGAAGCAATTGAAATGGCTTTTTATGGAGCTTCGATAATTCACCCAAAAACAATAAAACCATTAGAAAATAAAAGAATTCCGTTGTATGTGCGTTCGTTTGAAAATTTAGAAAACAAAGGAACCACAATTAGTAAAGGAGTTGAATTAACACCAAAAATAAGTTGTTTTATTGTAAAAAAAAATCAAATATTAGTGTCAATTTCAGCCAAAGATTTTTCTTTTATGGTTGAAAAAAATTTGAGTTATATCTTTAAATTATTGCATCAATATAAGTTAAAAGTAAATTTAATACAAAACTCAGCGATTAGTTTTTCTGTTTGTTTAGAAGATAATTACTCTAATTTTACCACTTTTTTTAATGAGTTAACTCCTTCTTTTAATGTAAGGTTTAATAGAAATGTTACCCTGTTTACCATCAGACATTTTGATTCTAAATCGATACAAGAAATAGAGAAAAAGGGAACCGTATTATTAAAACAAATAAGCAGAGAAACAGTTCAGTTGATTATTGATGAAGAAAATAATTATGAGAACTAACATTTTTAGAGTAAATTTGTAGTTATGTCAATTTTTAACGAATGAGTATAGTTACATCTAAAGAAATTGCGAGTGTTTTAGGAATGTCTAAATATGGTTTTTTTGGAACCTTTGTTGGATGGTTATTAATGAGGCTTTTAAGTATTTCTACAATTAACCAAATTTACAACAAACACAAACATAAAAAAGATTTAGATTTTTTAAACGGAATTTTAGGAGACTTTCAAATTGAGTTTGAAATTCCTGAAGAAGACTTAAAAAGAATTCCGAAAGAAGGTCCTTTCATTACCATTTCTAATCATCCTTTAGGAGGAATTGATGGAATTTTATTGTTAAAATTACTACTACAAGAAAGATCAGATTTTAAAATAATTGCCAACTTTTTATTGCACAGAATTGAGCCATTAAAACCGTATGTAATGCCTGTAAATCCTTTTGAAACACATAAGGATGCAAAATCGAGTATTGCAGGAATCAAAAACGCATTACAGCATTTAAAAAATGGAAATCCGCTAGGTATTTTTCCAGCAGGAGAAGTTTCTACCTATAGAGATGGAAAATTAATGGTTGATAAACCTTGGGAAGAAGGCGCTGTGCGTTTGATAAAAAAAGCAAAAGTTCCTGTAATTCCTATTTATTTTCATGCAAAGAATAGTAAATTATTTTATGTGTTGTCTAAGATTAATGATACGTTTAGAACTGCTAAATTACCATCAGAACTGCTTTCACAAAAAAATAGAGTTATTAAGGTAAGAATAGGAAAACCTATTTCTGTAAAAGACCAAGATATCTATGAAGATATTCCTTCATTTTATGAGTTTATTCGAAAGAAGACGTATATGCTGGCAAATCCCTTTGAGAAAAAACATCCAAAAATTCTTTCTACTAAAAATTTAAAACTACCAAAAACACCCAAACAAATTATATCTCAAAAAAATGTAAGATATTTTATTAGAGAGATTGAAAAACTTAGAGAAAATGATAGCAGATTACTAGAAAGTAAAAATTATGAAGTATTTTTTGCAAGTGCAAAAGAGATTCCTAATTTACTACAAGAAATAGGTAGATCAAGAGAAATTACTTTTAGAGAAGTTGGAGAAGGAACTAATAAACCTACAGATTTAGATAAGTTTGACAAATATTATCACCACTTATTATTGTGGGACAGAGAAGCAAATAAACTTGTTGGAGCCTATAGAATGGGCTTAGGAAAAGAGATTTATAAAAAATACGGAATTGCGGGTTTTTATATTCATACGCTATTTCGATTTGAGCCAGAATTGTACTCTATGATGGAAAATACCATAGAAATGGGAAGGGCTTTTATTATAAAAGAATACCAGCAAAGACCGATGCCATTATTTTTATTATGGAAAGGAATTGTTCATGTTACTTTGCGGTATCCGGAACATAAATATTTAATGGGTGGTGTAAGTATTAGCAATCAGTTTTCAGAGTTTTCAAAATCATTAATGATAGAGTTTATGAAGTCTCATTATTACGATCCTTACATTGCTCAATATATTTTTCCGAAGAAAGAATTTAAGGTGAAATTAAAAGATGATGACAAAGATTTTGTATTTGATGCTACCAAAGCAGATATGCAAAAATTTGATAAAATTATTGATGAAATTGAACCTGGAGCATTAAGAATTCCTGTTTTAATTAAAAAATACGTAAAACAGAATGCTCGTTTAGTAGCATTTAATGTTGATCCGAAATTTAACAATGCAGTTGATGGTTTAATGTATATTCGTGTTGCAGATTTACCAGAAAGCACTGTAAAACCTGTAATGGAAGAGTTTCAATCAGAATTAGAACGTAAAGCAACAGAACTTCAAGAGCAACAAAAAACCAAAATTTAATAAAGGTTTTTCTAAAAACATAAGTAGTGCTACGTAGATGATTTTATCATAAATAGTTGATTACTAAATAATAATCAGTATTTTTATGGTTACTAAATAACCATACTCATGAAAAAAATTACTCTATTTTTAATTATTCTATTTTGTCAATTCTCTCTTTTTGCACAATTAGATTATAAACAAAAAGCAACAGAAAAAAGTGCTAATTATTTTGATATCGTAAAAAATACAAGAGCACATTTTCAAAATTTAAAAAGCAAATCTAGTTTTGCCCTTCGCAGTAAAAAACAAGAAAAACAGTTTGAACGTTGGGTTTATTTCTGGAAAGATAGAATTGGTACAGATGGTAAATTTCCAAGTGCAACGCTAGGATATTATAACGCAGGCATTTTAGATGCTCAAGGAAAAATTATATCTGTAAAAAAACAAAAAACTCAAGCAGAATCGTGGGTTAATATTGGGCCACAAGTAAATCCTGCGCCAAATGGTTATGCGAATCCACCACAATTAGGAAGATTAAACACTTTTTTAAGAATTAAACATCCATCAGATAGAAATCAAGATGTATTATTTGTTGGTGCACCAAGTGGAGGAATTTGGAAATCTACAAATAATGGAACTACTTGGAGTCCAAAATTAGATATTGTTGCTGGTATTGGAGTTACAGATATCCAAACCGCATCAACTACTACTTTTTCTAATTACACCACAAAACCAATTTATGTTTCTACAGGTGATAGTGATGGAAAAAATATCAAATCAATTGGAGTTCTTAAATCTACAGATGGAGGAGAAACATTTGTTTCTACAGGATTGTCAAATGCGCTTTCAGAACAAACTGAAGTGAGTGATTTGGTTGTTTTAGACGATAACACTTTATTTGTTGGTAAAGATAATCTCATTAAGAAATCAATAGATGGAGGTACTACTTGGACTAATGCTTATGACGTTGGCGGCACAGATACCATGAATGGTCGAGTAGCTGTTTCTGGAACCAATATTATGTTTACGGGAAATAAAGGAGTTTATTTTTCTGCAGATTCAGGAACAACTTGGTCTGTGGCTATTGCGCCAAATGGTGAAAATAGAAGAGCTGTTACTTTAGGTTCTGATGGGAGTTTTTATATTCAAAATCAAACAGGTGAGATTAAAAAATACGATATAGGCACCAAAACATTTACAGTTGTTGGAATTAAGCCTGGCGGTTATGATTCTCAAGGAGGTTACAATCAAACACTACTATTTAAAGATGGAATGTTTTTATCAGGAGAAGTAAACGGTCATACTTCTATTGATAACGGTGCGTCTTGGAATAATTCTTTGAATGGATATTGGGGTAGTTCAACAGATCCGGGGACATATGTGCATTCAGATCATCACGGAATGGGAACATTAGATGGACAATATGAATTTTGGAGTACAAATGATGGTGGATTAAATTTTACAACATTTAGTTCTATAAATGATGTAAAACCAACCACAGTTTACAAATCAAACGGTGTAATTGTGTCTCAAATATATGACGTTGCTATTACTCCTACTTTATCTCAAGGAGATTATATGTTGGGTTTACAAGATAATGATGGCTTTAGTAAAGAAATGCACAATGGAACAAGACAATGGATTTCTGCCTCTGCTGGTGATGGAGTTACGGTTGCAATCAACTATAACAACCCTTTAATAAGATATTTAGGTGGATTCAATGGAAATTTTCACAAAACAGGAACTGGTTATACAGGAAAATATAATGGAGAAACCAATGGTAAAATTCCTGGAGCTGGGCAACTCTGGCCATTAGAAATTCATACTACAGACCCAACAATATTATATGCTGGAGGTGATGATGTTTATAAAGTTACAGACCCAAATGCAGGTGCAAGTATAGCAACAGCGGTTACAAATGCTGTAAAATTAAATGCAGCAGCAGGGCAAATAAATAAAATTTCTACCCATGGGAATGGAATTGCTGTTATTGGAAGTGTTGTATCAAGATTATCTAAAGATTCTGGTACAACTTGGATAACTTTAGCTGAGCCAACAAATGCTGAATTTATTGATTCTGTTGATTTTGATCAATCAAATATGTCAACGGTGTATTGTTCAGTTACTGGTTATACAGATGGTAGTAAAGTTTTTAAATCTACAGATAGCGGTGCAACTTGGACGAACATATCTACAGGTTTACCAAATATTGTAATACATGAAGTAGTCTTAAAACAAAACCAAGGAGTAGAAGTTTTATTTGCTGGAACAGAAATAGGTGTATATTTTAAAAACGGAACAGACAATTGGAAAAAGTTTGGATCTGGTTTGCCTAATGTAATAGTAAGAGATATAGATATTAATTATACAGAAGACAAATTAGTAGCTGCAACTTTTGGTAGAGGATTGTGGCATATTAATATTGCAAATAGTACTTTAGGAGTTGAAGATACAGCTTTAAATATTTCTCCTTTTTCTGCATATCCTAGTCCGGTTACAGACGGAAAATTAAACTTTAAAGTAGATCTAGCAAACGCAAATTTTGAATATAAAATTTATAATGTTTTAGGTGGAGTTGTATTACAAGGAAAGAAAGATTCAAATTCTGGCATAATTAATGTTTCTAAATTACACACAGGAATTTATATGTTAAAAGCATATAAAAATGGAAAAGTTTTTCCAACAGTTAAGTTTTTAGTTTCAAATAAATAAATATGAAATTAACAAAATTTATTTTTCTAATTTTTAGCATTGTATTGTTAAGCTGTAGTCAAAAAACACTCACGATAAATTCTTCTGTAAAAAGAATTAATTATCCGGGCGTAGTTGGTCTTTCTCCTTTTATTGGTTATAAAATTAGCTTTGAAAACTCTAGTGATTTTAAAATTGAAAAAGTTCAGTTAAATAATGATACTAAGATTAAAGAGTTTTCTCTTTATAATGAAAGCACAAAAAAATCTATTAGTAGTGCTAATTTATTATCTAAAGGAAAATATATGATAAGCTTTAGAGCACAAAATATTAAAGGAGTTGAAAAACCAGAAGAGGTTACAATTTTTATATTAAGTAAAGGGAAAATAGAAAAGAAAACAGCGAAGGTTCTTATAAAAAAACCATTTAGTCTCCGTTAATATTAAAAAACAAAATAGCCAAACAATTTGTTTGGCTATTTTTTTATGATTTAGTTAAAACCAACCTTTTTTGTTTACTTGATAAACTTGAATAAATTCTTCATCTGATTTTGTAAGATAAATGATTCCTTCAATTAAACCAATTATCCCCATAAACCAAGCTCCAATACCACAAGTAAGAACAGATAATAACAACATAACAATTCCTTCTGTTGTATATCCTAAAATAAATTTGTGAATTCCAAGAGCACCTAATAGAATCCCTAAAATACCACTAATTACTCTTTTGCTCTCTTGTTTATGAATTGGGTTTCCGTTTTCGTCAAGTATTTCCATTATAAATTATTTAATTGTTTGATAAGATAAAACTACAAAAAAGCAGCATCTTTTGGCTCCCAAAGTTCAATTTTATTTCCGTCTAAATCTATAATGTAACCAAATTTTCCGTATTCAAATTCTTCAACTTTATCAACAACGGTAACACCTTCTTTCTTTAATTCCTCTAATAATTCAACTAGGTTTTCAACCCTGTAATTAAACATAAAGTCTTTTTTTGAAGGTTCAAAATACTTGGTGTCTTTTGCAAATGGGCTCCATTGCGTAGAGCATTTATTTCCTTTTTCATCTTTCCACCAAAAAGTACAACCCCAATCATCGGTATTAAAGCCTAAATGATTTTTATACCAATCTTTTGTTGCTTTTGGATCTTCTGTTTTAAAAAACAATCCGCCAATTCCTGCTACTCTTTTTTTCATAATAGAATATTTTTAGTGAAACTTCTGTTTTATTTTATCTACAATAGTTTGAGCTAATTTTTGATTGCTTTCTACCGTCCAACCAGCAACGTGTGGTGTTAACAATACATTTTTAGACTGAATTAAATAGTTGAATGCTTCAGGCATTTCAGATGTAAATAAATTTTCAAACGATGCTTTTTCGTATTCCAACACATCCAATCCTGCGCCTAAAATTTTTTCTGATTTTAATGCTTCTACCAAATCTTTGGTCACAACAGATTTTCCTCTTGCGGTATTTATCAACCAAAACGATTTTTTAAACTGATTGATAAAATCAGAATCAACCATATTTGTTGTTAAAGTTGTTTGCGGAGTGTGTAAACTCAACACATCTGCTTTTTGTTGGATTTCCTCTAAAGAAACTTGCTTACAATTTTCGTCACCAATAGTTGGTTTGATATCGTAACACAAAATTTTTACATCAAAACCACGCAACTTTTTTGCAAATGATTTTCCCATATTTCCATAGCCAATTAAACCAACTGTTTTTCCGTCTAATTCAATTCCACGATTTTCTTCACGCAACCATTTTCCGTTTCTAACTTCTGCATCAGCTTTGTTTAATTTGTTGAATAAAGAAAGGAGCATTCCTAAAGCATGTTCTCCAACAGCATTTCTGTTTCCTTCTGGAGCCGAAATTAAATGGATGTTTTTTTGTTTCGCATATTCACAATCAATATTTTCTAGCCCTGCGCCAACACGTCCAATAAATTTTAAGTTGGTTGCTTTGTCTAAAAAGTGCTTATCAATAGAAAATCGACTTCTAATGATGATTCCATCATATACATGAAGTTTAGCTTCAATTTCATCTTTTGAAGACGTAAAATCTTCATCATTTGTAAAACCTAACTCGTTAAGTTGGTTTAATAATAATGGATGATTTGAATCTAAATGTAGGATTTTCATAAATAGATTATTCGATTTTTGGATGGTTAGACTTTTAGAGTGGAGTTAAATTTAGACATCATTTTAATAATTTGATTTAGAAAATTTTGAAGTTCTTCTAGCTTTTCTTTATTGATGAAATTTAAGTCAAAAGAAATTAAAAGTTGCGTTTCAATCTCGTAACAAGAACCCAAAGAAATCATTAAAAACCTAGAAAAATCTTTGTCAGATTTTCTAGAAGCACCTTCAGCAATATTTGAAGGAATAGAAACGGAAGATCTTCTTAATTGAGAAATCAAACCAAATTTTTCATCTTCAGGAAACGTATTCGTTACAAGATAAATTTCTTTACAAAAAGCTCTGCTTAACTGCCAAAATTTTAAATCTTTATATCTGTGCATTTTAAGAATCTAACAATCTAGTTATCCAAAAATCTAACAATCCAATTTAATATTGCTCACTTTCATTAGGGAAATCTCTACTTTTAACATCTGCATTGTATTGTTTAAAAGCCGTTGTCATTTCATCAGATAAATCTAAATATCTACGTAAAAAACGAGGATTAAACTCGTGCGTCATTCCTAACATATCGTGCGTTACCAACACTTGACCGTCAACTCCGCCACCAGCACCAATTCCTATTACAGGAATTGAAATACCCTCTGCTACTTTTTGGGCTAGTTTTGCAGGAACTTTCTCTAAAACAATAGCGAAACAACCAATGCGTTCTAATAATAATGCGTCTTCTAATAATTTTTCTGCTTCTTCTTCTTCTTTTGCTCTAACCGTGTAAGTTCCAAATTTATAAATAGATTGTGGCGTTAATCCTAAATGTCCCATCACAGGAATTCCAGCATTTAATATTCTTTTGATTGATTCTTTTATCTCTTTTCCGCCTTCTAATTTTACTGAATGTCCGCCAGATTCTTTCATAATTCTTATCGCAGAACGCAAGGCTTCTTTTGGGTCTGATTGATAACTGCCAAAAGGTAAATCTACAACCACCAAACTACGCTCAATTCCTCTAACAACAGAACTTGCATGATAAATCATTTGATCTAATGTAATTGGCAACGTAGTTTCATGACCAGCCATTACATTTGAGGCAGAATCGCCAACTAAAATAACATCAATTCCTGCACCATCAACAATTTTTGCCATGGTATAATCGTATGCTGTTAACATCGATATTTTTTGACCATTAGTTTTCATATCTACTAATGATTTTGTGGTAACTCTTTTATATTGTTTTTTTGCAACAGACATATTCTATAGTTTTAACTCTGGTAAAAATACACAATTATTTTGTTTAGGTTTTCTTTTTTTATACATTGGTAAATGAATAGTTTTATTCAATCTAATCTTTTTTAAAATGAAAAAATCAATTACATTATTATTAATAATAACACTTACTTTTTCAGCAAATGCTCAAAAAAGAGGGGAGAAAAAAGCAGTTAGAATTACTGTTCAAAATTTTTTTAAAGGATTTCATAAAGGGGATACTTTACTTTTAAAGAAAACCATCCATAAAGACATTATTGCGCAAACTACTTTTACAACTCAAAAAGGAGATAAAGTGTTAAAATCTACTCCAAAAGCGTATGATGTTCTTTTAAATTTTGCTAAAAGCGTAAAACCAACAGATAATTATGATGAAAAAATACTTTCTTACACCATTAATGTTGATGGAAATTTAGCTTCCGTTTGGACACCTTATGAGTTTTATAACAACGAAAAATTTAGTCACTGCGGAGTCAATTCTTTTCAGCTTTTTAATAATAATGGCAATTGGGAAATTATATATTTGGTAGATACACGAAGAAAAAACGATTGCAAAGCACCACAGAAATAGATTTTTAGAACAAATTTATACTTTTATCTTTAGCCACGAATTCACGAATTTTTAGTTTTATTTGTTAATTTTATTAATGAAAACCTTTGGTTTTTCTAAATTCGTAAAATATTTTACAAATAATTATCATAAAATTTGTGAATTTGTGGCTAAAACTAATATTGTATCCTTTTTTAGTAAAGCCAGTTTTTGCTCTGAATAAACTTTAATCAAAAAAGCTGTTTTAGTTTAAATTGAATATCTTTGATTTTCAGAAATAAGAATGACAGAAAACGAGACAAAACACACTTTAGATCCAAATACATGGATTGATAAATACGCAGATTATTTATTTAATTACGCGGTTGTTCGTGTAAATAATAATGACATAGCGAAAGATTTAGTACAAGACACTTTTTTTGCAGGATTAAAATCAGCTAAAAATTTTGAAGGAAAAGCAGCAGAAAGAACATGGTTAGTTGCAATTCTTAAACGCAAAGTGATTGATTATTATCGTAAAATAAATTCTAAAAAAGGAAAAGCCGAAGTTAGAATGAATTTTTATGAAGAAGGCGATAATGAAGGAAGCTGGATCGAAGAACGTGTGCCTCAAACTTGGGATAATGATGCCGATAAAATGATTGAAACAGAAGAGTTGAAAACTACAATAGATCAATGTATCGACAAGTTACCAGAAAAGTACGCACTGGTTTTTAGGATGAAAACAATTCAAGAATTTGAAACAGAAGAAATCTGTAAGGAGTTAAATATAACTGCGTCAAATCTTTGGGTTATCATTCATCGGGCTAGAACTCAACTTAGAAAATGTATGGAAGATAATTGGTTTAATAATTAATATAACAATGGCAAAATTTATAATATCTTGTGACGAAGCAACAACTATTTGCGATAAAAGTCAATATGGAGAAGCTACATTTTTCGAAAAAATTAAACTAAACTTTCATTTTCTTATCTGTAAAGTTTGCGGATTGTATTCTAAGCAAAATGCTAAAATGACAAACGTTTATAAGATGAAAGCAAACGATTGTAAAAAAGAAAACCGTTGTTTATCTACAGAAGAAAAAGAACATTTAAAAAAAGAACTTCAAAAAATAGAAGCATAAAATAACATGCAATTTTTACCCGATAAAATAGATGATTATGTTGTAAAACATACTCAAAAAGAACCTCAAAAGTTAAAAGAATTATCTAAAGAAACTTGGCAAAAAGTATTGAATCCGAGGATGTTAAGTGGTGCTTTTCAAGGGAGAATCTTATCGATGATTTCTAAACTAATTCAACCTAAAAGCGTTTTAGAAATTGGTACTTATACCGGTTATTCTGCATTATGTATTGCCGAAGGTTTACATCCCAAAGGAACAATTTACACCATTGATAAAAATGAAGAATTGTATAGCTTACAAGAAAAATACTTCAAAAAATCTGGATTTCAACATCAAATTAAACAATATATTGGCAATGCGTTGGAGATAATTCCAACAATTGATGAGAAATTCGATTTGGTTTTTATTGATGCCGATAAATCGAATTATATCAACTATTTTCATTTAATTATTGATAAAATGAATACTGGCGGAATTATCTTATCGGACAATGTACTTTGGAGTGGAAAAGTAGTTGAAGAGTTAGATGAAAAAGATATTGACACAAAAGTGTTATTAGAATATAATACACTTTTAAATTCTGATGAAAGACTGGAAACAGTTTTGTTGCCAATTAGAGATGGCTTAACAATAAGTAGAGTTAAATAAATTACTTCAATGTCTGGTCGAGCGCAGTTGAGGCCTTTTTTTTAATATTTATGAGATTACTTTGTCGAAAAAACTCGACGTAATTGTAAAGGTTACATATTTCTTTTTATTGGACCCGTAATTTCGTCTTTTACTTTATTAATTTCTTCGGTAATATCTTTTGTAATATTGGTGTCAATTCCTTGTTTTTCTGAAGTTTCGTTAATTTCTTTTTTAATATCATTCGTTGCATCTTTTAACTGACGCATTCCTTTACCCAAACCTCGAGCAATTTCTGGAATTTTATCAGCGCCAAAAAGCATTACGACTATCAAACCGATAACGAGTATTTCTGGCCCTCCAATAAATAAAAAATATGTGTTCATCAAATGCAAAGTTAACGATTTCTGTAATTAGATTCTAAAAATATTTGTAATTTAGAATTGTTTATAAAACTCTTTAAAAACAATGTTTAAAAAAGGACTCTTTTGCCTTCTCATAATTGCTTTTTTTGCCAATTGTAAAACAGCAAAATTAAAAAGAGCGATTTCTAAAAAAGTAACTATTTCTTTTTTTGACAATCAGTTTACGGGGATTTATATATACGATGTAAAAGCAGATAAAGAAGTGTATAACTACAACGGAGACAAATATTTTACACCAGCAAGTAATACCAAAATTTTTACACTATTTACAGGTTTAACAATGCTTTCAGATTCTATTCCGGCTTTTAAATATGCTGTAAATAAAGACACCATTACCATCCAAGGAACTGGAGATCCCACTTTTTTACACAATTATTTTAAAGATAGTACCGCTTTAAAAATGATTGATAAGTATGCAAAAGCCAATATAATTATTGATAATATTTCTGACAAACGTTTTGGTCCAGGTTGGGCTTGGGAAGATTTTGACTCGTATTTTAGTGCAGAACGAAGTTCTTTTCCGATGTATGGAAATGTTATTACCGTTCAAAATGAAGATTCTATAATTGTGCAACCCGCTTTTTATCAATCTAAAATAAAAATAACGGATAATTTTTACGGAAGAGACGAATATAAAAACAATTTTTACTTTAAAAAAGATCGGAAAACGGAAACAGAAATTCCGATGATTATAGATTCTACTTTGATCGCTACTTTATGGAATGAAATAGCGCCGAATAAAGTATCTATCATTAAATCATCCCCATTAAAACCAACAACAATTGCGTATAGTATTCCTTCAGATAGTTTGTACAGACGCATGATGGAAGTAAGTGACAACTTTTTAGCAGAACAAATTTTAATAGTTGCATCATCAACCTTATCAGACACCTTAAGTTCTGAAAAAGTTAGAAAATACATGTTAGAAAACGCATTGAGAGATTTAAAGCAACAACCACGCTGGGTAGATGGTTCAGGTTTGAGTAGATACAATTTATTTTCGCCAATTTCTTTTGTAGAAGTATTAACCAAGCTGTATAAAACGATTCCGGAAAAACGTTTGTTTCATTTATTTCCTGTTGGAGGAGAATTCGGAACGATAAAAGATTGGTATGCGGGTACAGACAAACCCTATGTATTTGCTAAAACAGGAACCGTTGGGAATAATTACAATGTAAGTGGTTATTTACGCACAAACTCAGGCAACGTATTGATTTTTAGCTTTATGAATAACCATTTTAAGAAAACAAATGATGCAATTAGAACACAAATGCAAACAACATTTGAATGGTTGCGGGATAATTATTAGTTTACTTCTTAATCAACATTCGTTTTATTTCATTCAATTTCATTAACGCTTCAATTGGCGTTAACGTATCAATATTGGTGGATAAAATTTCTTCTTTGATGTTTTCTAATAAAGGATCATCCAACTGAAAAAAGCTCAATTGCATTTCTTCGTGTTGCACTGTTTTCAACGTTTCTTTTACTTCTTTATTCGAATGATTTTTCTCTAGCTGTTCTAAAATTTTATTTGCTCTATGAATTACCTGCGTTGGCATTCCAGCCAATTTAGCAACATGAATTCCAAAACTATGATTAGAACCACCAGCAACCAGTTTACGTAAGAAAATAATGGTGTCTTTTAGTTCTTTTACAGAAACATTAAAGTTTTTTACACGACTAAAAGTTTCTGTCATATCATTCAATTCATGATAATGTGTTGCAAATAATGTTTTTGCTTTTGATGGATGTTCATGTAAATATTCTGCAATTGCCCAAGCAATTGAAATTCCGTCGTAAGTTGAAGTTCCTCGTCCAATTTCATCTAACAACACCAAACTACGTTCAGAAATATTGTTCAAAATAGAAGCCGTTTCATTCATTTCTACCATAAACGTAGATTCGCCCATCGAAATATTATCGCTTGCGCCAACACGCGTAAAAATTTTATCTACAACACCAATTCTTGCATTTTGTGCAGGAACATAACTTCCCATTTGTGCCAACAAAACAATCAAAGCAGTTTGACGTAAAATAGCCGATTTACCAGACATATTTGGTCCGGTAATCATAATAATTTGTTGTTGATTTCTGTTCAACACCACATCATTTGCAATATATTCTTCGCCAATTGGCAATTGTTTTTCAATGACTGGATGACGACCATTTTTAATTTCTAAATCGGTGCTTTCATCTAAAATCGGACGAACATAATTATTATCAATTGCTGTTTTTGCGAAAGATAATAAACAATCTAATTTTGCAATTCCGTTTGCATTTTGTTGAATCGGTTGTACAAAATTGATGATGTATTGAATCAGCTTAGCAAATATTTCGTGCTCTAAAAGTTGAATTTTTTCTTCTGCGCCTAAAATTTTGGTTTCGTATTCTTTTAATTCTTCGGTAATATAACGCTCGGCATTTACCAAGGTTTGTTTACGAATCCATTCTTCAGGAACTTTGTCTTTATGTGTATTCCGAACTTCAATATAATACCCGAAAACATTATTAAAAGCAATTTTTAAACTTGTAATTCCAGTTCGCTCCGTTTCACGAGCCAACATATTTTCTAAATATTCTTTTCCAGAAGTGGAAATGGCGCGTAAATCATCCAATTCTTGAGAAACTCCGTTTGCAATGGCATTTCCTTTGTTGATGTTCACAGGAGCATCATCAAACAACGTTTCAGAAATTTTCGCAATCAACTCTAAACAATTGTTAAGTGATTTTCCAATTTGTTTTACGGATGCATTGGTGCTTTTTTCAGCAGCAATTTTAATTGGAATAATCGCTTGTAAAGAATTCTTTAAATACACAACTTCTCTAGGCGATGCTTTACCAGTTGCTACTTTAGAAATCAACCGTTCAATATCACTTATTTGTTTTATTTGATAGGTAACGGTTTCAAAGAAATCATCAGAATTAATTAAATAATTTACCGTTTCGTGACGTTGTTGAATTTGATCAATATTCTTTAAAGGTAATGCCAACCAACGCTTTAATAAGCGTCCGCCCATTGGCGAAATGGTTGCGTCAATAATATCTAAAAGTGTCACAGAATTATTAGAAGTTCCGTGATACAATTCTAAATTTCTAACGGTAAATCTGTCCATCCAAACATAATTATCTTCTGCAATTCTTGAGATATTTTGAATGTGCGATAATTGTTTATGTTGTGTTTCTGATAAATAAAATAGTACAGCTCCGGCTGCTACAATTCCACTAGATAATTCTTGAATTCCGAAACCTTTTAAACTTTTTACGTTGAAATGATTTTGTAAAATTTCTTGAGCATATTCAGCCTGAAAAACCCAATCATCTAAGTAAAACGTATAAAAACGATTTTCAAAAAGTTCTATAAATTGTTGTTTGTGTCTTTTTTCAACCAAGACTTCACTCGGACTAAAATTTTGTAATAATTTATCAATGTATTCATCATTTCCTTGTGCGACTAAAAACTCTCCAGTAGAAACATCTAAGAATGAAATTCCGAGTTGTTTTTTCCCACCTCTTCGGTCGGTAAAATCAAAATGAATTGCAGCTAAAAAGTTGTTTGTTTTGGTGTTTAAGACCTCATCATTTAACGCAACACCAGGCGTAACCAACTCTGTAACTCCACGTTTTACAATGGTTTTTGTCATTTTCGGATCTTCTAACTGATCACAAATGGCAACTCGCATTCCGGCTTTTACCAACTTTGGTAAATAGGTATTTATAGAATGATGCGGAAAGCCAGCCAACGCAGTTTCGGTTTCACTTCCTGCTCCACGTTTTGTTAATGTAATTCCTAAAACATGAGCGGCTTTTTTAGCATCTTCACCAAAGGTTTCATAAAAATCGCCAACTCTAAACAACAACATTGCATCAGGATATTTTACCTTGATGGCATTATATTGTTTCATTAATGGAGTAACCTTTTTTGTGGTTGCTTTTGCCAAGTCTTTCGGAATTTTAAATTAGTTTTGCGAAGATAAAGAAAAGTAGTTAGTAAATTAGTAGTTAGTGAATAGTGATTCATAGTTATGAAGTAAAATCTACTTGTAAAATAACTAATTACTAACACCTAATCCCTTTCACCTAAAAAATGAGAAAACTAAAAAATAGTGAGTTAGAAAGAATTTCTATAGATGAGTTTAAAGAAGTTGCTAAAACACCTTTAATTGTTGTTTTAGATAATATTAGGAGTTTAAACAATGTAGGTTCAGTTTTTAGAACAAGCGACGCTTTTTTAATTGAGAAAATTTATCTCTGCGGAATTACCGCAACACCGCCAAACAAGGAAATTCATAAAACTGCATTAGGAGCAACGGAGTCTGTAGAGTGGGAATACTTTAAAGATACCTTAACGCTTATTGAAAAATTAAAAGTTAAAAATGTAAAAGTTTTATCTATAGAACAAGCAGAAAATAGCACGATATTGAACGAATTTATTCCCGAGAAAAATCAAAAATATGCAGTTGTTTTAGGAAATGAAGTAAAAGGGGTACAACAAGAAGTAGTTTCTGCCTCTAATGATTGTATTGAAATTCCACAACTGGGAACAAAACATTCTTTAAACATTTCTGTAAGTTGTGGAGTAGTTTTATGGGATTTGTTTAATAAGCTAAAATAAGTTTGCTTTATTTCTAATATCCTTTTATATTTATACAAAATTGTTTTTTATTAAAGCAATTAGATTGTTTCACATAAATTAGTAAAGATGAAAAAAGAAATGTATTTACAAAGAGAAGTTTTAAAACTTCGACCTGGTGGAGATGAGGAAAATGAAGGAGATGGATCAAATGATGGAGGTGAAGTAGGAGAATAACGTTAATTTAAAAAATAATGTCTTGCAACATCAAGGTATTATTACTTTATGAAAGTTAAGACCCCTATATTTATTATATTATTTTTTTGTTGTGCAATCGTTTTTTCACAACAAAGTACTACTCTGCAAAAAAAAGATTCAATCCAATATTTTTTAAAGAATGCTAGTGGTAAATATCAGCTAAGAGATTTAGAGAAAGCAGTTGATTTAGCAGAAAAATTAGAAATAGATTCTTTAATAATGGTTGCTAATGTAAAGTTTGGATTACAAAGCTATCTAAAAAAGAAAACTTACGGGTTAGACATTGCACAACAAAATTTAAACAAATTATATCTTAAATCTAAAGACTCATTTGCTTTAGCAAAAGTGTTTCATTATAAGGCATTAATACACCTTTTAAATTTTAAAAAAGACAGCTCTTTATACTATTATATAGAGTCAAAAAATATTTCTGCAAGCATAAAAGATTCTTTAGAGGTAGGAAGACGTTTGTTGAGTATGTCTAATATACAACGAGATGGAAAAGATTATTTAGGCTCTGAATTATCTGCAATTGAAGGATTACAATACTTAGAGCCAATAAATGATATAAGGTTTACGGGTAATTTGTATAATAGCCTCGGATTATCTGCTTTAAGAACAAATAAAAATAAAGAAGCAAGACGTTATTTTAATAGCTTCTTAAAAATCAATCAACAAAATCCAAATAAAAAAAGAAAATACACAGGTTTTTTTCATTTTTATAATAATTCTGCATTATCATATATTCGAGAAAAAAACTATGATAAAGGGATTGAGCTATTTAATAAAGCATTGAAAATGGATAGTTTGGAATTTAAATCCCCAAAACTATACTCATTAGCTTTAGACAACCTTTCTAGCGCATATTATTCAAAAGGAGAATTAACAACAGTTTTAAATAGGTTAAAACTTGCTAACAAAATTAAAACTAGAATTAACAATATTAGTGGGCTTAGCACAAATCATAATCTTCAGTTTTCTTATTATTCTAAAATTAATGATTCTAAAAAGGCTTTGTATCATGCAAATAAAGCACTAGAATATGCTAAGGAATCTAACTTTACAAGAAGAGAAGCAATTATACTTTTACAACTCGCAAACTCTAATCTTATAAATAAAAAAGCAGCAAACACCTATTTGCAGAGATATATAAATATTAATGATAGTATTATTGAACATGAAAAAACGGTAAAAAATCAATTTGCTAGAATACGTTACGAAACAGGTAAAAAAGAGAAGGAGAACTTTACATTAAAAGTTGAAAATGATAAAAAGCAATTAGAAATAGAAAAAGAAAAACAACAAAAGTTAATTAGTTTTTTACTAGCCATTGGAAGTTTACTTATTTTAGGAATTAGTTTTTTAGTTTTTAAAAACAGAAGAAAAAAATTAGCATTTGAAACGCAATTAGAAAAAGCAGAAGCAAGAGAGCAAGAACGCCAACAAATTGCTAAATCACTACACGATGAGGTTGCAGGCGATTTACGAATGTTACATCAACAATTAGAAAAAACAAATCAAGTTGAAGTTGCAAAAAAACTAGATGTAGTTAAAAATAATGTTCGAAATTTATCCCATCAATTAAGTAGTGTACGGTTTAATGAAGTTAATTTTAAAGATCAGATAATTAATTTAATTAGCGATTATTTTTCTTTAGATTGTAAGATAAAGGTTAGTGGATTGAATGAATTTGATTGGACAAACATAGAAAGCCCAATTAAAAGAACATTGTATTTAACTCTTAGAGAAAGTTTACAAAACGCTAATAAATATGCAAAAGCAACTCAAATAAATATTGAATTAAATCAAACTAAAAACAACGTATATTTAATCATTAAAGATAATGGTGTTGGTTTTGATTTTTCGGAAAGAGCAAACGGAATTGGATTAAAAAATCAGAAAGAAAGAATAGAAGAAATTAACGGAAATATAGAAATTAAAAGCAGTATAAATAAAGGAACCACTATTAAAATTGAAATCCCCATTCATGTCTAAAAAATTAAAAATATTGATAGCTGATGATCATCAGATATTAATAGATGGTATTATTTCTTCTCTAAAAGAAATAGAAGAATATGATATTTCTTCTACCACAAATTGCGATGATGCATTCGCAAAATTAAAGCAAGAACCTTTTGATATTCTTTTTACCGACTTAAGTTTTGATAACGACACAGTCTCTACAAAAATAGATGGTGGAGAAAGTTTAATTAAAGCAATCCAGAAAGAAGAAATTTCTGTAAAAATAGGCGTTATTACTGGACATTCTGAAATCAATCGAATTTATAATGTAATTCAGAATTTAAAACCTTCAGCGTATTTATTAAAAACAAAATGCAACGCTACTGAACTGAATTTTGCAATACAAAAAATGATGTCAAATGATTTTTATTACACACATGAAGTGCATCAAAAAATGATTCATAGAGCCAGTATAAATATACAAATGGATGAAGTTGCCATTCAAATTTTAAAAGAATTACCAAGTCAATCTAAGATTAATAATTTAGAAGGAATCATTAAAAAAGAAGACGGAACCTTTCTTAAACTTAGATCTATAGAAAGTAAATTAGCAAATTTGCGAATAGATTTAAATGCAATAAACAACACCGATTTAATCTTAAAAGCAAAAGAATTAGGAATTATAGATTAATACCTTAGAACATTGCGGAAAATTACAATCTTACTTGCGGTTTTATACAGTTACAAAAGAGTAAAAGTGTTTACCTTTGATAGTGTATAAAAGAAATTCCAAATTTTAACGAAGTGGGAATTGTTATTTGGTTTGATTATTCAGGGGAAAGAACCAGAAAAAGAAAGTGAAAAGCTTTTAGTTGAAAAACTAGAAGCTTTTTTATATACCGATGATAAGTTTTGCAATCCAAAAATAAATTAGAATTCCAAAAATATCATTACTTGTTGTAATAAAAGGACCCGTTGCAATTGCTGGATCAATTCCACGTTTATTTAAAAATAATGGAATAAAAGTACCAATTAAACCAGCAACAATAATAACTACTATTAAAGAGATAGAAATAGCAAGAGCTTTTTGTACTTCACCGTTATAAAGCCAAATAAATAAAAATAAAAAAATCGCTAAGATTAATCCATTTAATGCTGCAAGTAGCATTTCTTTAATTAAACGATTATTGACGCTTCCTTTAACATCATCATTTGCCAATCCTTGAACAATAATTGCAGATGATTGTACTCCAACATTTCCGGCCATTGCAGCAATTAAAGGCGTAAAAAAGAATAATATTGCATCTTCACTAAATAAATCTTGAAAACCCTCCATAATTAAAAATGCACCAATACCACCAATTAAACCTAAAAATAACCAAGGAATACGTGCTTTTGTTAAATGAAAAATACTGTCATCAGAATCTACATCTTGCGTTAAACCTGCTGCCATTTGATAATCTTTATCGGCTTCTTCTTTAATAACATCTACAATGTCATCAATAGTAATTCTACCCAACAAAACATCATTATCACCTACTACAGGTATTGCTTCTAAATCATATTTTCGCATTATATTAGCTACATCTTCAGCATTTTCATTTACATGAACAGCATCTACTTTTGGAATATAAATTTCAGAAATATGTGTTCTTGTAGAAGCAACTAATAAATCTTTTAAAGAAAGCCTTCCTTTTAATTGCCCAGCATCATTTACAACATAAATAGAATGTACGCGTGTAACTTCTTCTGCTTGAATTCGCATTTCTTTTACACACTTTAGAACATTCCAATTTTCGTTAACACTTACCAATTCTTTTGCCATTAAACCACCAGCAGAATTTTCGTCATAAGAAAGTAATTCTTCAATTTCTTTTACATGCTCTTCATCCTCTATTTGAGACATTACTGCTTCTTGCCTTTCTTCTGGCAATTCTCCAATAATATCTGCCGCATCATCAGAGTCTAACTCTTCAACTTCCTCAGCAATTTCTTTTGCACTAAGTTGTTCAAATATTTTTTCTCTAATATCCTCATCAAGTTCAATTAAAATATCAGAAGTAGTTTCACTATCTAAAAGCTTAATGATATAAACTGCATCATCAAAAGAAATGTCTTCTATAACTTCAGCTATATCAGCATAATGCATTTCTTCAAACAACTCAATAAGCGCATTGTTATTTCCGTTTTCGACATATAATGCAACATTTCCTAGAAGCTCTTTAGTGATTTCAAATGCCATTGTTTGCTATTTTTGCAGTCAAATTAATGAATTCTTGAACTGATAATTGTTCTGGGCGTTTCGCAAATATAGGGTCTTCTTTTAAAGAATCCGAAAGATTGAATGACTTTAAGCTGCGGCGTAGCATTTTTCTGCGCTGATTGAAACTCATTTTTACAACTCTAAAAAATAATTTTTCATCAACAGGAAGTGTGTAGTTTTCTTTTCTAATAAGCCGAATTACTCCAGAATCTACTTTTGGCGGCGGATTAAATACTGTTGGAGGAACCGTAAATAAATATTCTACATCAAAAAAAGCTTGTGTTAAAACAGATAAAATTCCGTACACCTTACTGCCTTCTTTTTCTGCAATTCTCATGGCTACTTCTTTTTGAAACATCCCAGCAAATTCTGGAACATGTTCTCTATTTTCAATTGCTCTAAAAAGAATCTGAGAAGAAATATTATAAGGGAAGTTTCCTATGATGGCAAATTGTTCGTTATTAAAAATTTTGTTGATGTCTTGCTTTAAGAAATCGCCTTCAATTATTGAGAACTTCTCTTTACTGGTGTCTAATTTTACATGTTCTAAGGGAAACGAATCTTTTAAATAAGCAACAGAGTCATAATCAAGTTCCATTACGGTAATTTTCGGTTTCTTTTCTAATAAATACTTCGTTAAAACGCCCATTCCTGGACCAATTTCTAATACATGATTGTAACTGTTTTCGGTTAGCGAATCTGCTATATTTTTTGCGACGCTTTCATCGGTTAAAAAATGTTGCCCTAAATGTTTTTTTGCTCTAACACTCATATTAATTATTTACTTCGTTAGAAAAAAATTCACCTACTATTTTTAACTCTGTTCTAAAAGCCAATACTTTATCTGTAAATTTCTGCATTCCGACAACACGTAACCTATCTGCATCTTCTTTATAATAATTGTCTAAATCTTCTCTAGATTTTGCTGTATATTGTACAGAATAGGTAACTCCGCCCATATCTTCTTCAACCAAAACTTGTGTTAATTTTGCTGAGGTAAATTTTCCTGTTGCTAAAACTTCTGGAATGTGGTTATGAATCCAAGCTAACCATTCTTTATGAATGCTTTTGTCTATGCTTAACGTTACGTTATATATGTACATGGTTTTTAATGTAATTATGAATTAATGCAACAATTATTATTACACTTTTTTATTGATACATTATTTAATTGATTATATCGCCTCTAATTTTTCTGTATTTTTTTCTAGCATCAACCAAATAAATACTCGAAAGATGTTCAAAAATAATCTTTTGATAATATTCAGAAGCTTTTTCTATGTTTTTTAATTGATTGTGATAAATTTCTGCAATTTCATACAACGAATCATCCACAAAAATTCCTTCTTTATCTAAGGTGATAACTTGAGTGTAATTGTCGATTGCTTTTTGAAACTGCTTGATTTTTGTAAATAAACCAGCTTGTTTAAACAGAGCTTCATCTTCAATTTTTTGACCTTTATAAAGTGTAATTACTTTTTGTAAAGTGTCAATTGCTTGTGTGTTTTTATTTTGAAAAGCCAACAAATCTGCTTTTGCATATAATTGCAAACCTACATCTAACGAGTCTTTTGGTTGATTGTCAGAAATGATTAAAAACAAATCCAAAGCATCATTTGCAATTAATTGTGTAGTTGAAGCTTTTAATACTTTTAATTGAGCAAAAGCCCATTTAAAATCGTTTTTAAAATACGAAGTTTGCGCAACTTTAAATCGTGCTTCTTGAGCTAGCGGATGATTTTTAATACTTGTTTGCACTTGAGAAAAATAAATTAATGCGCGGTTGTAATTACCTATAAATACATACACATCACCCAATTTTATCTTAATTGCTGCTTTTTGAAATTTAGATGTTGCAATTTCTAGTGTATGTGTTAAAACGTCAATTGCTTTTTCTGGTTCATTTTTCTTAAAAGTTAAGTAATCTGCATATTCTAGTTGAATTTTTAACGTGGTAGATTTTTTACCATAACGTGTAAAAATAGCTTCAAAAAGCGATTCTATATTTTCTTGATTTGTAGCAATTGCAATTTTAACCGAATATAAATTTGCAGTTAAAATTTGATCTATAAACGGACTTTTCTCTAAGATAAAATCAAAACATTTCTTAGCGGTTTCAAACGCTTTGCTATTGTAAGAATTGAATCCTAAATTGATAATATTTACAATGTATTTTGGATTTCTATTGTACAATGCTTTTTCTTGAACAAGCGCTTTTTCATATTCTTTTTGCTGTATAAAAAGCCAACTTAATAACTGATTCCAAACATCTTTAGGATTGCTAACCGATTTTTTAATCAATGCTTTTTTAAATAAAATATTGTTGTTATTTAATCGATCATCGGTTATGTATCTACTAGTAAATCGTTGCACGGTATTTAGGTAATTTTCATTTTTATCAATCAAATCAATATAGGAAGTAAACATTTTTTCAAAATCACCTTTTTCTCCATAAATCTGAGCAATTTGAAACTCATAATTTGCATTAGAATTGTAGCGCATTGTTTCTTCATAAGCTATAATAGCATTATCTAACAATGCATTGTCCTTAAATAATCTGCCTATAAAACCCCCCATTCCAGTAGTTGTTTTTATGGAATTAATGGCTTTGTCATAATATATTTTAGCAGTTTCTTTTTGATGTTGTTTTTCGTAGTTATATCCTAATTCTACAAATAAATATGTATGTGTAGGATATGTTATCAAACGTTGTTTTAGTAGTTTATCTACAGTTTCAAATTGCGATGTTTCTTGATAAGCACTAATCAATCTTTTTAAATACGTAGTGTTAAATGGATTTTTATCAAGCAAAACTTTAAATAATTGTGTTGCTTTTTCATATTTTCCATCTCTGTAATATCTTTCTGCTAACATATAATCCTCTTGCCCGTAAATAAAGGAGCTAATGAAGATAAAAAATAAAAAGATGGTTTTTTTCATGATGTTCAAAGATAAGAACAAGAACGTTAAATTTTTATTAAAACAGACGATTTCTAGAGAGGTGTTGTAACATTTTGGCACAGAACTTGTCTATAAGATATAAGAACTAACAAAATTTGAAATTATGAACGAATTAACCAAACAATACGAACAAGCAAAAAACAACTCTAAAGTGTTTATGCAAAACGGACAAATAGCTGCTTATTTAAATGCACTAATAGAAATGAATAAATATAAAAGATTAATGGTTGCAGTTGTTGCAAATTAATAAGCTGTACGCAATATGCTTTAAGCTTAAGGCTTATCGCATAAAGCCTTAATCAATCATGTCAAATCCACAATACGGCACTAATGCATCTGGAATTTTAATTCCATTTTCGGTTTGATAGTTTTCTAAAATCCCAGCTAAAACTCTTGGCAACGCAAGAGAGCTCCCGTTTAATGTATGTGCTAACTGACTTTTTCCTTCTTTATTTTTAAAACGAAGCTTTAATCTATTTGCTTGAAAAGTTTCAAAGTTTGATGCAGAACTAATTTCTAACCATCTGTCTTGTGCTGTAGAAAACACTTCAAAATCAAAAGTTAAAGCTGATGTAAAACCAGTATCGCCACCACACAAACGTAAAATTCTGTATGGTAACTTTAATTCGCGTAATATTTCTTTAATGTGATCAACCATTCCGTTTAATGCATTGTACGAATTATTTGGATGTTCAATTCTTACAATTTCTACTTTATCAAATTGATGCAATCTGTTTAAACCTCTAACATGAGCGCCATAACTTCCTGCTTCTCTTCTAAAACATGGCGTGTAACCTGTACAGGTTATTGGAAAATCACTTTCAGAAATTAAATTTCCACGAAACATATTTGTAATTGGCACTTCTGCAGTCGGAATTAAATATAAATCATCTACTGTAGAATGATACATTTGCCCGTCTTTATCTGGTAATTGCCCAGTTGCAGTAGCAGATTCTGTATTTACTAAATGCGGAACTTGATATTCTTTATAACCCGCTTCAATATTTTTATCCAAAAAATAGTTAATCAATGCGCGTTGCAATCTTGCTCCTTTTCCTTTATATACAGGGAATCCTGCGCCAGTAATTTTGGTTCCTAGTTCAAAATCTATGATGTCATATTTTTTGGCTAATTCCCAATGTGGTAAGGCATTTTTTCCTAAATCAGGAATAGTTCCTTCAGAAAAAATAATTTCGTTGTCTTCTTCAGATTTTCCAGCTTTTACCGATGCGTGTGGTACATTGGGAACTTGATATAACAACTCTTGTAAAGCGTTTGAAAAGGTGTTCAATTGCTCTGTCAACTCTTTAGATTGCTCTTTAATCTGTGTGGTTTTTTCTTTTAATAAGTTTGCTTTTTGAGCTTGACCAGATTTAAAAAGTTCTCCAATTTCTTTCGAAATTGTATTAGATTCTGCTAAAATAGTATCAAGTGATGTTTGTGTGTTTCTACGATTTTCATCAGTAGATAAAACAGTATTAATTATTGTTTCTGCATTTGCAAAATTACGTTTAGCCAAACCGTCTAAAACAGTTTGTTTGTTGTCTCTAATAAACTGAACCTGTAACATCTTTAAATTTTTTAAGAGCCACAAATATACAGCAACTACAACAATTTACCAATGCCTTTTAGAGATTGTTTTGAATGTAATTTAGTGCAATTTTTTGATCTTCTTTTAGTTGTAAAATAAGTTTTTCTACAGAATCAAATTTTTCTTCATCCCTTAAAAAATACAAGATTTCTATCTTTAAATACTGATTGTATAGATTTTTATTAAAGTCAAAAAAATGAACTTCTATTGTTTGGTGATTTCCGTCTAAAGTTGGTCTAAAACCAATATTCATCATTCCAAAAACCAAGATACTATTAATTTTTGACCTTATTAAATAAACACCAGTTTTCGGAATCAATTTATAATCTTCTTTAATACTTAAATTTGCTGTAGGAAAACCAATTTTGCCGCCTAATTGTTTACCATTAACAACAGTTCCGCTTAACATAAAATTATAGCCTAAATATTTATTGGCAGTTTTTATGTTTTTTTCGGACAATGCTTTTCTGATTTTTGTAGAACTTACAGCAACATCATTAATGTCTTGTGCCGGAATTTCTTGAACTTCAAAATTATATAAATAACTGTATTCTGTTAATTGCTCTAAATTACCTTCTCTGTTTTTGCCAAAATGATGATCATAACCAATAATTAATTTTGAAGTATGTAATTGATTGACTAATATTTTTCTTACAAAATCTAACGCAGATATTCTTGAAAATTCAATACTAAATGGATGAATTATTAAATAATCTAATCCGGTTTTTGACAATAAATCTGCGCGTTCATCTATTGTATTTATCAATTCTATGGATACGTTTTGTTGCAAAACCATTCTTGGATGTGGGAAAAACGTCAGTAAAACAGATTTTTTATTTAAATTTTTTGCTGTTTTTACAACTTGCTCTATTATTTTTTGATGCCCAATATGTACACCATCAAAAGTGCCAATTGTAACAACAGTATCTTCTGTATGATAATAATTAGAAAGAGAATGGATTATTTTCAAGTGATATAAGGTTTATGCAAAGTTACAACTTGACATTTTGTTTCAAAGGAAATTTTACAAGAAAACAAGAGTGTTAAATTTACAATCTAAAATTCAAAAAAATGAGAAATATTTAATTTTATTAGTAGTTCTTTATCTAATTCAAAAAAAATTGTACTTTGCACATTAGATAACAAATATTTTACATTATGAAAAAACTATTACTTGTTGCATTTGCAATGTTTACTAGCGTGATTATGTTTGCTCAGACCACAGTCTCAGGAACAGTTACAGACGCTGATGGCGAGCCATTACCTGGTGCCAATATTAAAGTTGAAAGAAAATCAGTTGGTACAAATACCGATTTTGATGGAAAATTCACAATGAGAGTAACGGATTTGCCGCCTTTTACTATTGAAATTTCTATGTTGGGTTATAAAACTCAAAAAGTTTCAATTACTAAGAACAACCAAGATGTTTCAGTTGCGTTAGTTGAAAATGCTACCTCTTTAGATGAGGTAGTTGTTTCTGCTTCTCGTACACCAGAGCGTATTATGGAATCTCCAGTTACAGTTGAAAGAATGGATATTAGAGCCATAAGAAACACTTCTTCTCCTTCTTTTTATGATGGGTTAGAAAACCTTAAAGGAGTTGATGTAAACACAAATAGTTTAACATTTAAATCTGTTAATACTCGTGGATTTGCTACTTTTTCTAATGAGCGTTTTATGCAATTAGTTGATGGAATGGATAATTCTTCTCCAGGATTAAATTTTGCTTTAGGAAACTTATTAGGAATGTCTGAATTAGATGTAAAAACAGTTGAATTATTACCTGGTGCATCTTCTGCTCTTTATGGAGCAAACGCCTTTAACGGTATAATGTTTATGACAAGTAAGTCGCCTTTTGATAGCCAAGGAATTAGCTATGTAATGAAAACAGGAATGACGAGTCAAGATGCAGCTGGAACAAACGAATACGTAGATACTAGTATAAGAATGGCATATGCATTTTCAGATTATTTTGCAGCAAAAGCTACACTATCTTACTTAAAAGGAACAGAATGGTTTGCAGTAGATTATAGAGATGAAGATAAAAATTCAACAGCAATTAGTCATGCAGGAAATCCAAATTATAACGGGTTAAACGTTTATGGTGATGAAGTTTCTCAAGGCTTGAGATCTGTTGCAGCAAAAATACCGGGATTCCCCGCTGCATTAATACCTAGTTTACCAAATACTAGCGTCAGTAGAACAGGTTATACAGATAATGATTTAATGGACAATAGCGCTAAAAGTGTAAAATTAGGGCTGTCATTAAATTATAGACCTTATGGAGATGATCGTTTAGAAGTAATTTGGAATTCCAAATACGGAACGGGAAATACAATTTATCAAGGGCAAAACAGATATAATATTAAAAATTTCTACATGGCACAGCACAAGTTAGAAGTGCGTGGGAAAAACTTTTTTGTTAGAGGTTACACAACTGTAGAAGACGCAGGAGATTCGTACGATACGCGTTTTGCAGCAATTAACATTAATAGATTATGGAAAAGTGATGCTCAATGGTTTGGTCAATATGTTTCTGCTTTTGCAGGTGCAATTCCAGGAGTGCCAGGAGGATCAGATGCTATAGCAAGATCTGTTGCTGATTCTGGTCGTCTAGTTCCTGGGACAGCAGCCTTTAATGCTGCTAAAGCAAAAATCACAAGTGATCCAAATTTAACTACAGGGTCAAAATTTGTAGACAATACAAGGTTGTACCATTCAGATGTAAATCTAAATCTAAGAGAGTATATCGATTTTGCAGATGTACAAGTTGGAGGATCGTTTAGACAATATTCTTTAAATTCTCAAGGAACTATTTTTACCGATTATAACGGAGCTATAAATTATAACGAATATGGAGCTTATGTTCAAATTCAAGATAAATTTATGGACGATAGATTAAAAGTTACTGCTTCAGGAAGATATGACAAAGCACAAAACTTTAATGGAAATGTTTCTCCAAGATTATCTTTATCTTATGCAGCAGGAGAAGATAAAAATCACAACTTTAGAGCTTCTATCCAAACAGGGTTCAGAAATCCAACTACTCAAGATCAATATATTGGATTAGATGCTGGAGCAGGAATCTTAGTTGGTACGGCACCAGATAATATCAGTAGATATAGATCATCTCCATATGCATTAGGAATTAACCCAGCATTAGCAGGATACATAAATTTAGTTACTGGAGGAGCTAGTGCAATAGGTACATCTCAAGTTTTAACAGGAACGTCTGCATATAATAATTCTTGGACAGCAAGTTCTGTACAAGCTTTTGTAGCAGCAGGAGGTACAAATCCAGCACTTTTAAAGAAATCTAATGTAAATTTTGTTAAGCCAGAACAAGTAACTGCTTTTGAAGTTGGTTATAGAGGAATAATAGAAGGTTTTACCATAGATTTAAGTGCTTATTATAATAGTTACAAAGATTTTATTGCAAGTGAAAACGTTGTTGCTCCTTTATATGGTAGTGTTGCTCTTAATGATGCCGTTGATATAGGGCCAGCTGTTGGTTCTCCAACACCACGCCCTACACCATTAGCATTAATTGCTTTACAAAGTGGAGATTACAAAGGTGTTGCTTTTGATACAAATTCTGATGCAGATATTACCTCAGCGGGTGCAGGAGTTAGCGTTGCTACTAAAGTTTTAAATGATTTTGATATTAGTGTTAATTATACGTTTGCAAAGTTTGGTTCTAAAGGAGCAAGTAATCCTGATTTTGAAGCAGGATTTAATACTCCAAAACATAAATTTAAAATGCAGTTTGGTAAATCTAACTTACTTAAAAACTTAGGTTTTAACATAAACTTTAGATGGCAAGATGCTTTCTTATGGCAATCTTCTTTTTATGATGGAATGGTTGATGCAAGATCAGTAATTGATGCTCAAGTAAATTATAGAATGCCAAAATATAAATCTACTTTAAAAATTGGTGGAGCTAATTTAGGTGGTAAAGAATACTTTAGCGCACCAGGAGTTGGTGGAATAGGCTCTCAATACTATATTTCTTGGACAATCAATCCATAATAAGACAATCTAAAATAGAAAAGCCTTTTGAGAAATCAAAAGGTTTTTTTTATGCTATTTATTTAAGTTGTGTGACAATAAAAAACCTCTTAGAATGCTAAGAGGTTTTAACTTATGTATTGAATACTAAATTATCCTTTTAAACTTGCGCTTAAATACTCTCTGTTCATGCGTGCAATATTTTCTAATGAAATTCCTTTTGGACATTCTACCTCACATGCTCCAATATTAGTACAGTTTCCAAAACCTTCAGCATCCATTTGAGCAACCATGTTCATTACACGATCTGCCGCTTCAACTTGTCCTTGAGGTAATAAAGCATATTGAGATACTTTTGCGCCAACAAATAACATTGCAGAAGAATTTTTACATGTTGCAACACAAGCACCACATCCAATACAAGCTGCAGCATCCATTGCTTCATCAGCAGCATGCTTAGAAATTGGAATTGAGTTTGCATCTTGTGTGTTTCCAGAGGTATTAACAGATATAAATCCACCTGCCTGTTGTATGCGTTCAAAAGAAGTTCTATCAACAACTAAATCTTTAATTACAGGAAATGCTTTTGCTCTAAACGGCTCAATTGTAATTGTATCGCCATCTTTAAACATACGCATATGTAATTGACAAGTTGTTACACCTCTATCGGGTCCGTGAGCTTCTCCGTTAATGTACATAGAGCACATTCCGCAGATTCCTTCTCTACAATCATGGTCAAAAGCTACAGGTTCTTTACCTGTATTAATTAATTGTTCATTAAGTACGTCCATCATTTCTAAGAATGACATGTGCTCTGAAATTTCAGCCACTTTGTACTCAACCATTTGCCCTTTATCTTTAGCGCTTTTCTGTCTCCAGATTTTTAATGTTAAATTCATCATGCCTATCTTATTTGTATGAACGTTGTTTTAATTCAATATCGTTAAATTCTAATTCTTCTTTGTGTAATACAGCATCTGCAGGTTCTCCTTTGTATTCCCAAGCAGAAACAAAAGCAAAATCTTTATCATTTCGTTTTGCTTCACCTTTTTGTTCTCCATCTAACTCCACAGATTCTTCTCTAAAGTGACCACCACAAGATTCTTCTCTTACTAAAGCATCTTTTGCAAACAATTCTCCTAATTCTAGAAAATCTGCAACTCTACCCGCTTTTTCTAATTCAGGATTCATTTCATCTAACGCTCCAGTTACTTTTACGTTTTTCCAGAAATCTTCACGCAAAGCTTTAATTTCTGACATTGCTTCAGTCAATCCTTTTGCATTACGAGCCATCCCAACTTTATCCCACATAATTTTACCTAATTTTTTGTGGTAATAATCTACAGAATGTTCTCCTTTATTATTGATAAAGAAATCTAATCGATCTTTTACTTCTTTTTCAACTTCATCAAATTCTTTAGTATCTGTTGGTATTTTTCCGGTTCTTATATCGTTTGATAAGTAATCACCTATTGTGTAAGGTAAAACAAAATAACCATCAGCTAAACCTTGCATTAAAGCAGACGCACCTAATCTGTTTGCTCCATGATCTGAGAAATTAGCTTCTCCAATACAATACAAACCATCAACGGTAGTCATTAAATTATAATCAACCCAAACACCACCCATTGTATAGTGAGTTGCTGGATAAATCATCATCGGAGTTTCATAAGGATTCTCGTCAATGATTTTCTCATACATTTGGAATAAATTCCCGTATTTAGCCTCAACAATTCCTTTTCCTAAATCGTAAATTTCTTTTTCTAATGGATTTGAAATGTGATGTAATTTTGCTTGTTCTTTTCCGTAACGAGCAATGGCAGATTTAAAATCTAAATACACTGCTTCTCCAGTTGCATTTACTCCGTAACCAGCATCACAACGTTCTTTTGCTGCTCTTGAGGCAACATCACGTGGTACTAAATTACCAAAAGCAGGATAACGTCTTTCCAAATAATAATCTCTTTCATCTTCAGACAAATCAGTTGGTTTTTTACGACCTTCTCTAATTGCCATCACATCTTCTATGTTTTTCGGAACCCAAATGCGTCCATCATTTCTCAAAGATTCTGACATCAATGTTAATTTAGATTGATAATCTCCAGAACGAGGAATACAGGTTGGATGAATTTGTGTATAACAAGGATTTGCAAAATAGGCTCCTTTTTTATGGATTTTCCAAGCAGCAGTAGCGTTTGACCCCATTGCATTGGTTGATAAAAAATATACATTTCCGTAACCACCAGTTGCAATTACTACTGCGTGTGCAGAATGACGCTCAATTTCTCCAGTAATTAAATTACGAGCTATAATTCCACGAGCTTTTCCATCAACTTTTACAACGTCTAACATTTCGTGGCGATTGAACATTTCAATTTTTCCACGAGCAATTTGACGGTTCATTGCAGAATATGCACCTAATAATAATTGTTGACCTGTTTGCCCTTTTGCGTAAAAAGTTCTAGAAACTAAAACTCCACCAAAAGATCTGTTATCTAACAAACCACCATAATCACGAGCAAAAGGAACTCCTTGTGCCACACATTGATCAATAATGTTCGCAGAAACTTCTGCCAAACGATATACGTTTGCTTCACGAGAACGATAATCACCACCTTTTACAGTATCGTAAAATAATCGGTAAAAAGAATCGCCATCTCCTTGATAATTTTTAGCAGCGTTAATTCCTCCTTGAGCAGCAATTGAATGCGCTCTACGAGGAGAATCTTGATAAGCAAATGCTTTTACATTGTAACCTAATTCTGCTAAAGTTGCAGAAGCAGAGCCACCAGCTAAACCTGTACCAACTACAATAATATCTATATTACGTTTGTTGGCTGGGTTTACTAAATTTATTTTGTTTTTATAGGTTGTCCATTTATCTTTTAATGGACCTTTTGGTATTTTTGAATCTAAAGTAGCCATACGGTTTTTGTATTAGTGATTGAAATGATGAAATAAAGCAATAACTATAAATCCTAACGGAATTAAGATTGCATATAGTTTACCAAAAGTTTTCAATCCTTTAGTATATTTATTGTTTGCTCCAACAGATTGGAAAGCCGAGCTAAATCCGTGTAAAAGATGTAATGCTAAGAAAATAAAAGCAATAATATAAGCACCAACTCTAAGCGGACTTACAAATTTTTCTTGCAGTTCATGAAAATATCGTAATTGTCCATCGTGCATTCCAGACCAATCTCCTTGTATAAATTTTGTATTGATTTCTGGAAACCAAAAATCGATAAAGTGTAACACAATAAATGCTAAAATTGCCAAACCAGTCCAGATCATATTTCTGCTCACCCAAGTAGAGTTTGCAGCGCCATTATTTTTTGCATATTTAATAGTTCTAGCACTATTGTTTTTTAACTCTAAAATAAACCCCATTATAAAGTGAAAAACAACCGCAAAAATTAAAATAGGCTGTATTACATACTGTATTAAAGCGTTGGTTCCCATAAATTGAGACAACTCGTTAAAGGTTTTTCCGTTGTTAGGAAAAATAGATGTTAGATTTATTACAAAATGCTGTAATAAAAACAACATTAAAAAGAATGCCGAAAGTGCCATGGCAAACTTTCTGGCAATTGAAGAATTTAATATTCCGCTCATTTTGTGTTAAATTTTATTTAACACAAAATTACGGCTAATGATAAGTATAAACAAGCAACTTTTTTGTTTTCTGTAGTATTTAGAATTTGTTTAAATAAGACAGATTTTATGTCATTTAAATAAGTTATTTTAAGTAGAATATTACTTTGTAGAGACCCAACTTTCATCAAATGTTTTGCCTAAATGTAAATCTTTAGTAAGTTGAGTTAAACCTGCATTTTTAATAATATAAATTACTTTTTTTGGCCAAGTTTTTCTAAAATTATAGGAATTCAATTTACCACCAATTGCATGAATGAAATCAATTGCTGTTTTTTCTTGTAAAAGGATTTTCTTACCATGAATAGACACTAAACTATCCATCTTTTTTCTTGCTTGTCTATATACTTTTATGCTGCTTTCTCTACCAATAAATACTGTAACAAAATCTTTAAAATTAGCTACATGCGCCTTTTTTTTTGCTTTAACGTTATGTTTAAAATAAGCTAATTTATATGGAGTACCTGCATAAGGTTTGGGTCTGTAATCTTTTTTTAAACTTTCTGGTCTGTTTTCCCATTTTAATTCACTCTTAGAATATTTTATAATTTCTAAAGAATCGAACAGTATTTTTTTAGTTTTAATCAATCTTGGTAAACGTAACGCTGGAAGCTCTGTGTCTCCTCTTCGTGTTCCTAAACTTAATATATTTCCTGTAATTTGACCAATATAACCACTATCCCAACCAGATTCTAAACCAGCAATTGCTAACAAAGAAGCAGGTGGAATGTTATTTTCTAAACACATTTCTGTTGCTTTTTTAGAAATTCCGTTATAAAAACTTTTAACGTGTTCATATTTTCTTAATGAATATTTATTTTGAACAGGTGCACCAACTAGAATATAGATGAATACAAGTGAAATTAGATACTTCATAATTATTTTTTTGATTATTTTTTGTTTTATTTAAAGTTAGAAAAGAAGCTAAGTTTTTATTGTACATTTAAATTCATTCTTGAAATTCCTTCCCAATTTGCACCGTATTCAATAGCTATCTTTTTTGTTTTCATTTGAGTATAAGAGGTGCTATTTTTTGTTAAAAGTACATTATTAAAAACAAGAGTACCTTTTATTTCTCCATCATTAATTAATTCTACTCCTTTTAAACCCCCATGTACAGACCCTGTTGAAGAAACAATTATTTTATTACTTGTAATATTCCCAAAAACACTGCCTTCAATTCTAATATTACCATGAGGTGCAGAAATATCGCCAATTATTTTAGTAGAACCACCAATAAATGAATCACCAAATGACTCTTTTATTGGTGGAGTTTTCTTGAAAATATTAATCAAAAACTTCAACATTATTATTAACTATTTCAGAAATAGGAATTACAATTCTACTTGTGGTTGTTTTTAATGTCAAAGAAATACTATCTATGGTTTCAATAGTTCCTTTATGATCATTAACAGCAATTTTTTCTCCAAGACTATATTTTTTTCTTACATAATAAGATTTAAGTAATTTTGTTATAACATCTTTAGACCCAAGAGCAAAAGATAAACCAATTGAAGTAAGTACTATAAAAAGAATTACAGTTAAGTTATTTGAAATGATACTTGTGTCTACACCTGCTTGATTTATAGCAGCTACAGCTACAATTGTAATGATAATGTAGAAAACAAAATTTCCTATTAAATTAGAACCAGCTAAATCAAATGAGTCAAAAACTTTGTTAAGAGCGTTTTTAATAAAATTTGCAATATATAACCCTAAAATAAACAATGCAATTGCACCAAATAATTTAGGTAAATACCAAAGTAAATTGCTAATTACTGAAGATACTTCCTGAAGCTCTAAAACTTCAAAAGCAAGTATAATAGAGATTAAAAAAAGAACACTTTTTACAAACAGTAATATAATTTTAGTGATATCTAGGTTGTTAAGTTTTCTTCCTAAAATACCTTTTTGGTTAATGGTTTTAGATAAAGCATCAACTTTAAAAAGAGAACATGCTTTTCTTATAAAGAAAGCAATAATTTTATTTGCTAACCAACCAAAGAAAAGTATTAAAATTGCGCCAAAAATATTGGGCAAGAAATCTGAGGATGTTTGAAATAAATTTTTAAAAGATGCAATTGATAATTCCGTCCAACTATTTAGTTTTTCCATTTTTATTGTTTTTTGATTGTTGATTTTTTAATAAACTTTTAGCAGCTTCTCCGTAATTATTTGTTACTAAATCGGCCAATTCTCCAAATAAATTATATAAGGCGATGTCATTTTTAACTCTTTCTTTTATTTCTTTTGGCACTTCTTGATGAGGTTGCCATAATTTTTTAAACGGATTTTCCATGCTCTTTTTTTAACTATTAAGGCTATTCAATTTTACCAGTTTTGCTTTTGCTCTTTTCAACCTCATTTTTATTGCACTTTCACTAATAAGGTACATCTCAGAGAGCTCTTTTATTGTAAGCTCATCTTGATATTTAAGTAACAGCAACATTTTATCTTCTGGGTTTATTTGCATTAGCATTTTATCTAAATTTTCTACTTTTAACTGAAATAAACTAGTATCACTTACTTCAATATGAAGAGAATCTAGTTCTTCAATATGTATATTAGATTTTAAATTTTTATGTTTTTCGCTTCTGTTTACATAATTGATACATGTATTATAGGTAAAAACATACAACCAAGATTTAAATTTACCTTGTGCTTTATAATCTTTAAGTTTTAAAAAAAGTTTAATAAAGACTTCTTGAGTTAAATCTTTTGCATCATCTAAATCTTTAGTAAAACCGAGACATTTATTATAAACCATAAAAGAATGCCTATCATAAAGAATATCAAAAATCAGTAAGTTTTTTGATTTTTGTATCTCAATAATAATTTGATCGTCAGTTAATTTTTTATATGAACTTAAATTCATTTACATGTGTTGTTCTATTTATAAAACACAATAAAGTAAATAAAGTCACATATTTTTAAAAAAAAACGATAAACTTGAAGTTAAGTACTACAAAATCAAAAAATTAGAAGTGTGAAGATTTCACAATTTTATTAAAAAAACCCGTTGTGCATTTTGATACAAGTTAGAATTATAATGCTTAATGGGTTAAAAAAATAAAAAAGTTTGTTTTGTTTAGAAGAAATGAAATAAAGAAAATTAAAAACCCGTTAGGTTGGATTTAAAACCCTGTTTATGATTTTTGCATTTAATTGATGTTGAAATTAGAATCAACTAAACACTTATTGTTTTCCCACTTTCCTTTTAAAGTTTTTTTAGAAATAAAAGTTCCTTCACATGTCAAGTAGTTTTTCTTTGAGTCTTTTTTTACAACTTTTAATTTGCCTGCTACAATTGCATTTACAATGGTGTAAATCAATCCATCTTTTGGATGAGGGATACCTTTTTGAGTAAAACTTAAACCAATGTTGTTATTGTACAAGTCCATTTCAGAAGAAATTTTATCTGGGGTTTCACCGTCTTCTAATGAGCTATTTTTATATTGTTGGTAATTTGTTCTTTCGTGTGCTTCCCCTAAAGATTTAGCAGCATTTTTTCCAATTTCTTGATGTAAACGAGCCATCCAATACGCATGTTTAAAAGCATCTACTTGACCGCTGTTTTTATCACCATCCAACAAAGGAGTTTTAGCAATAGAATCAGAAACGTATTGTGCTTCCTTAGAAATTTCAAATGCTTTTTTTGCTTTAAAAACATGAAATAAAGTCCATGTTTTTTCTGCACAAGACAATTTTTTAAATTTTTGCCAATTAGTTTGAGAAAAACCTTGAAAACATAAAAATATAAAATAAAAAATCAGCACTTTTTTCATAAGATAAAAGTACTGATTTTTAGATTTAGTTACTGTAAAAGAGAAGTGTTTATTTCACTTCAAATACCTGCTCTTCGTCATCAACCTTAACCGTATATTTTCCTTTTGGCAAATAGAAAACATCATTTTTAGATACTTTTAATTTCGTTTTTTTGTTCGCTTTTTCAAAAGCTCTTTTACCGGTTTTAGAGAAAGAAACATCATATTTAAACGTATTAAAACCTTGTTCTATATTTATAGAAAATGAATTCACCAATACATTGCCATCAAAAACCGAAACTGTTGTTTTTTTTGCTGAGTTAGAAAAAAATGCAATGTCAACTTCTGGTGTATAAACCTCTGACCATTGACTCCATGAACTTCCCCAGCGAGGAGATAAACGAATATTTTTAATTTTAAACAAATGAGTTGCTTTTGTACTGTAAGAATTAAAATTTTGTAATTTAGAAATATCGGCTTTATAAATACTTCTACCATGAGTACCAACAACTAAATCGTTTTCTCTTTCTTGAATTACTAAATCGTGAACAGCAACGTTTGGAATTCCGTTACTAAACGGATGCCAAGAATCACCATTATTAAAAGTTACATACAAGCCATTATCTGTACCTACATATAAAATTTTTTCATTTTTTGGATCTTCTTTAATAACATTTACTGCAGAAGAAGGAATGTTAGTTCCAATATTTTTCCAAGTTTCTCCAAAATTATTAGACATAAAAACATAGCTAGTAAAATCATCAGACCTGTAACCATTTAAGGTTGCATAGACTCTTTCTTTTTTAAATTTTGAAGCGATTACTCTACTTACCCATAAATTTTTTGGTAAACTTCCTGTGATATTTTTCCAAGAAACGCCACCATCTTTTGTAAGATGAATTAGTCCATCATCAGAACCTGTATAAACCAACCCAAATTGAAGCGGACTTTCAGAAATTGTTGCTAAAGTACCGAAAGGAACATTTCCTTTTTTACCTCCAGTTGTTAAGTCGCTAGAAATTACTTCGAATGTTGCACCTTGATCCATAGAACGCAATAATTTGTTTGCTCCCATATATAAAATATCTTGATTATGTGGAGATAATAAAATTGGAGTTTGCCAATTGTAACGATATGGAGAATCTCCTAATTTGTGTTTTGGATGAATAGAAATTCTTTTTCCTGTTTTTAAATTAACACGGTAATAATACCCGAATTGAGAACCAGAATATACTGTTTCATTATCTCTTGAATCTACTTCAACTTGCATTCCGTCTCCACCACCAATTCCTTTGTACGGATAACTTCCTCTGCCTTGCCAACCTGTTGAAAAGCGATAATTACTTGGTCCGTACCAAACACCATTATCTTGTAAACCACCATACACATTGTATGGTTTTTTATTATCTACAGCAATTGCATAAAATTGACCAACTGCATTTGGGTTGTTTTTTGACCAATTTTCACCATCATCAAAAGTAATATTGATTCCGCCATCATTTCCATTTATAACATGACCTAATTTATTTGGATTTACCCAGATTGCTTGATGATCTGAATGCATATTTGCAGCTCCAATATTTTTAAAAGTTTTACCACCATCATTAGATTTCAATAAAGGAACTCCACCAATATAAACCTTGTTTTGATCCATCGCACTTACGCCCATAATTCCGAAGTAATATCCATAAGAACTATACACGCCATCTAAATATCCTTTGTGGGTTTTTGTCCAAGTTTTTCCTCCGTTTGTAGATTTATACAATTCAGCTCCAATTACAGGAGAATTAAATAATAGTGAGTTTGCGTCTTCTAAATAGGAAGCTAAATTACTTGGTTTGATATTTCCTTTTTTAACGGCGTCTTTAACAGAAACAGCAGTTTCTTTTTTATCGAAACGATTACTACGTAAATAACTGTTTAATTGTTTATTGTCTAATTTTAGAAAATTAGCAACAGACATTGTTTTAAAATCGTCTTTTTGAATTCCGTTTCTAGGTTTTTTTGGTGTTGCTGGTCTTCTAAATTGATTGTCTAAAAAAGCATACACAACATTGTCGTTAAATGCTGCTAAACCAATTCTACCAACGCCAGTTCCAACAGGAAAACCATTTCCTTTCTCGGTGATTTTTGTCCAAGAACTCCCAGCATCTGTGCTTTTATAGATTGCAGAGCCATTTCCGTCGCCATCAAAATCCCACGCTTTACGCATACGCTCCCAAGAAGCTGCATATAAAATAGTTGAGTTTTTTGGAGAAACGCTAATGTCAATTACACCAGTCATATCATCAATAAACAATGTGTTTTTCCAAGTTTTTCCGCCATCGGTAGTTTTGTAAATTCCACGTTCATTATTTTTAGAATACAAGTGTCCAATGACACCTACTACTACTTCATCTGGATTGTTTTTATTAATAATGATTCTACCAATATGATGTGAATCTGTCAATCCAACATTTGTCCAAGTTTTACCTTTATCTGTAGATTTTAAAATTCCGATTCCGGAATATGAAGAACGAGAAGAATTGCTTTCTCCGGTTCCGACCCAAATGGTTCCGTTTTTCCAATCAATGGCAATATCTCCAACATTTTGTGTTGGCGAATTATCAATTACAGGAGTAAATGATGTTCCGTTGTTGTTTGTGTACCATAATCCACCAGAAGCATACCCGACATAAAATTCGTTGGTGTTGTTAGGATTTACATCAATATCCACAACTCTACCGCTCATTATTGTTGGGCCGATATTTGTAAACTGTATGTTTTTTACAATAGAGTTTTTCGTTAATGCTTCTTTTTGTTGAAGAGCTTGTTCAATTTGTGAAGATGAGGTTACTTGCTGAGCACTAAGTATTGCAGTAGAAGCAAAAAAGAATGCTGAAATAATACGTGTAAGTTTTTTCATGATTAAGTTGTTTGGAGGCTCAAGTTAGCACAAGTAAAAGAGATAACAAAAATTCTTGAGACTCAATTCTTAGTTTTAACAAAATGTTATCATATCCGATAGAAATCAACGTATCTTTGCATAAATTCTTAAATGACAATTTCTCTCAGACGTCATTTTATAAACCATATTTATGTCATTTCAATCATTAGGATTAAATAACGCTTTATTAAAAGCTGTAGAAAAGCAAGGATATAAAATACCATCACCAATTCAAGAAATAGCAATTCCATTAATTTTAGATGGAAAGGACGTGTTGGCATCAGCACAAACAGGAACTGGAAAAACGGCTGGTTTTACTTTACCAATGTTACAGATTTTAGATGCCACTAGAAGTGATAAATTTAGACCAATTAGAGCGTTAATTTTAACACCAACAAGAGAGTTAGCGGCTCAAGTTTATGATAATGTTAGAGATTATGGCGCCTATTTAAACATGAAATCTACTGTTGTTTTTGGTGGTGTAAAAGCAAAAGCTCAAATAGCAACTATTAGACAAGGAGTTGATATATTGGTAGCAACTCCTGGAAGATTATTAGATTTAGAAAATCAAAATGCCTTGTCTTTAAAAAGGGTGGAAATTTTAGTATTGGATGAAGCTGACAGAATGTTGGATATGGGTTTTTTGCGTGACATTAAAAAAATTATGAGTTTGATGCCAGCAAAGCGTCAAAATTTATTGTTTTCTGCAACATTTTCTAGAGAGATAAAAGACTTGGCTGCTAGAATTCTTAATAACCCTGTCTTGGTAGAAGCAACACCTCAAAATTCTACTGCAGAAAAAGTAGAACAAAAAGTATATCGAGTAGATAAAGGAAAAAAAACGGAATTAGTTACAAAGTTAATTTCCGATGGAAATTGGAAACAGGTTTTAATTTTTACAAGAACTAAGCATGGCGCAAACAAACTTACAAAAAAATTAATTGCAAGTAAAATTTCTGCTGCCGCTATCCATGGAAATAAAAGTCAAGGAGCTAGAACCAAAGCCTTGGCGCAATTTAAAACAAATGACATTAGGGTTTTAGTAGCAACAGATATTGCTGCTCGTGGTTTAGATATCCCTTTATTACCACATGTAATAAATTTTGAGCTGCCAAATGTTCCTGAAGATTATGTTCATCGAATTGGTAGAACAGGTAGAGCTGGTGCAAAAGGAGAAGCATTGTCTTTGGTTTGTATTGAAGAAATGGAATATGTTAGACAAATAGAAAAAATTCTGGGACAAAAATTAAAGTCAGATGTAATTGAAGGATTTGAACCTAATAATATTACCGAACCAGGTAAGCCAAACTCTAATAAATCAAAGAAGAAAGATCACGCACCAAGAAATCATTCAAAAAAACCAAGTAATAATAATAGAAGCAGAAACGACAATCGTTCTTCTAGAAGAGAGAGTAGTAAAAGAAGATAAATACAGATAAATTTATATAATCAAAAACGCCTATCAAATTAATTGATAGGCGTTTTATAATAAAAAAAAGTGTATATCTTAGATAACTTTTACGTTAACTGCGTTCATTCCTTTTCTACCTTCTTGTAAGTCAAATTCTACATCATCACCTTCTCTAATCTCATCGATTAATCCAGAAATGTGTACAAAATGTTCTTTGTTGTTGTCTTCTTCAGTGATGAATCCAAATCCTTTAGATTCATTGAAAAATTTTACTGTACCTTTACTCATTGTAATAATTTATTAAAATAATATTAGCCGCAAAGATAGTGCTATATTAATTATAATTGGTAATTTTTTTTATTTTTTTCAATATTCCCCTTTTTTTTTATTTTCCATAACCATTTGAAAATCAATTAACCTTGAAAACATTCTTCTCTTTTTAAAGTAAAATGATATAATGATTTTCAATAGAATGCTTAAATCTTCTTTGCATAAATCACTACATTTGTTTCTCTAAAAACAATTATTCATGAAATATCATTTAATAGATAATCAACTTTTTATAAAAAATAGAGCAAAATTTAGTGCTCAAATGAAACCAAAATCTATTGCTGTTTTTAACTCAAACGATACATTTACAACTGGTGCTGATAGTACATTACCTTTTCATCAACATAGAGATATTTTTTACTTAAGTGGTGTAGATCAAGAGGAAAGTATTTTGTTGTTATTTCCTGATGCTTTAGATAAAAAGCACAAAGAAGTTTTATTTGTAACAGAGACAAACGATCATATTGCAGTTTGGGAAGGAGCTAAATTAAACAAAGAGCAAGCAACAGAAACTTCAGGAATAAAAACCGTGTATTGGTTAAGCGATTTTGACAAAATATTTTTTGATTTGATGACCGAAGCAGAAACCATTTACTTTAATACCAACGAACATTACCGCCAATCTGTACAGTTAGAAAGTAGAGAAGATCGATTTATAAAAAGTGTAAAAGATAAATTTCCTGCACACAAATGGGCAAAAAGTTTTCCGATTTTACAAAGTATTCGCGGCGTAAAAGAATCTCAAGAATTAGAATTGATTCAAACAGCGTGTAATATAACAGAAAAAGGATTTAGAAGAATTTTAGGGTTCGTAAAACCTGGAGTTATGGAATATGAAATTGAAGCAGAATTTATGCACGAATTTTTGCGAAATCGTTCTAAAGGATTTGCATACACGCCAATTATTGGTTCTGGTTACAACGCTTGTGTGTTGCATTATATAGAAAATAATCAGCAATGTAAAGATGGCGATATGTTGTTGTTAGATGTTGGAGCAGAATATGCAAATTATTCTAGTGATATGACACGAACAATTCCGATTAATGGACGTTTTACAGACAGGCAAAGAGCGGTTTATAATGCTGTTTATCGTGTAAAAGAAGCGGCAACAAATATGTTAGTTCCAGGAACAATTTGGGCAGAATATCATAAAGAAGTAGGTAAATTAATGACTTCAGAATTGTTAGGTTTAGGTTTAATTGACAAAGCTGATGTGCAAAAAGAAGATAAAAAATGGCCGGCGTATAAAAAGTATTTTATGCACGGAACCTCGCATCATATGGGATTAGACACACATGATTATGGTGCATTAAAAACACCAATGAAAGCAAATATGGTTTTTACTGTTGAACCCGGTATTTACATCCCTGAAGAGAAAATGGGAATTCGTTTAGAAGATGATGTTGTAATACAAGAAACAGGATCGCCATTTAACTTAATGAGCAATATTCCAATTTTAGTAGAAGAAATTGAAGATTTAATGAATCAGTAAAAAAATTAATTAAGAAGTTTTAGGTGTAAAATTTTTAAAAATATTCACAAGTATAAAAATAAGTAAAGCAGGCAAAACCCAACCCAAACTAAATTCAGAAAAAGGAATATAACTTTGAATTCCTGTTAAATTTTCTGGGTTAATTATAAATTTTAAAAAATCTGGAATGCTAAATAAAAAGGTAATTCCGACTACAAATTTAAAAACTGTTGGAGAAGCTAGTTTTTCTGGTAATACATTTAATAAAATTAGAATGATAGTTATTGGATAAATAAACATCAATACTGGTAAGGCAATATCAATAATATAATGTACATCAAACTGGCCAATTAAAACACCTAAAAAACTACCAATAATTGCAGTAATTGTATATGCTTTTTGAGAATTTTTAAAGATTCCTTTAAAAAAATCTGATGTTCCAGTTATAATTCCTACAGCTGTTGTAAAACAAGCAAGAGCAACTAAAACGCTTAGAAAAACCGTTCCTATATTCCCCAAAGTTTGGGTGCTTAAACTCGTTAAAATTTCTGTTCTTGTTGCATTTTCACCAAACGTATTACTAAAGAGAACGCCACTATAAATTAAACCTGTATAAATCATAAGTAAACCAATTCCGGCTACAATTCCGGCTTTACAAATCAATTCTTTTTTTACAGCGAAAGTAGCATCTCTTTTAAAATTCATTGAGATTACTAAAACACCTCCAACTACAATTGCCCCAATAGCATCAAAAGTTTGATATCCTTCTAATAATCCACTTACAAAAGGGGTTTTAAAAGTTGTAGGATTTATCACTTCTGACGTAGTAAAAATTCCAATAAAAATAACGGTCAATAAGATGATGATGATTAATGGAGTTAAGAATTTACCAATGATATTTAAAATTTTAGAACGATTCATTACAAAGACAAAAACCAAGGTAAAGTAAATAGAACTTGTTAGTAAAGATGAGGTTCCAAAAAAAGGTAAAACTGCCATTTCGTGGGTAACAGAAGCTGTTCTTGGAGCAGGCAATGTTATTGAAATTACATATACAATAAAACAAAAAATAGAACTAAATATTGGCGATACTTTTTTGCCAAAATCATACATGGTTCCTTGTAAACGCGCGTGCGCCATAATTCCGATAACAGGAATAACAACAGCAGTAATAAAAAAACCAAGTGTAACAAAGCCCCAACTTTCACTAGACTGAACTCCTAAAAAAGGAGGAAGAATTAAATTTCCTGCGCCAAAAAACATAGAGAATAAAGCAAAGCCAACAACAAAGATTTCTTTTGTTTTATTCACACTTAAACTCGTTTCTTGAAAAGTAATACAATAGTATTAGAAAGAAGGTATAAAATAGAAATACCAATCATAATAAACTTTGCAAGAGCAAAAGAGAAGGCTATAGAAGACCAATATTCTTCATGTTTACCGACTAATAATTTAATTAATGATACGTTTTCTACAGCATCAAAAATTGCAGTAAAAAACATTGCCCAAATTAGTAATTCTCCAATTTTGTAAAAAGATTTTCCAACCCACAATCGTTCATTTAATTTGTGAATTAATAAAGCAATTAAGAAGTTATAGATAATTAAGAAAAGAAAATCAAACCCTAAACTAAGACCAGCAAACGTTTTTGCAAGCGGAGACCAAGAATTAATAATTTCGACTGATTTATCAAGGCTTCCAGCTAATTCAAATGAGAAAATTCCATAAGGAGCAGATACATTATCTAAGTATATATTAAAATATTTCAAAACAACAACACTTATTATGAAAAGATAAAAAAGACTAAATGTAACTTTCTTATCAGTTTTAGTAGAGATATTTTTAAATGGCGATGTAAACATTTTAATATTTAATATTAATAAGCTCAATAAAGATACATATTTTTGTTTAATGCAAAATAGTGTTGTCTATAAAAATGCTAAAATTTCTTTTTCATCAACAGGAAAAGGTGCTGCAATAGTACTTTTGCATGGGTTTTTAGAAAATTCTTCTATGTGGAATTCTATTACAAAAGAACTTTCTAAACGAAATAAAGTTATTTGTATTGATTTATTAGGTCATGGAAATTCTGAATGTATCGGATATATTCATTCAATGGAAATTATGGCAGAAGCCGTTGAAGCAGTTTTAAAACACTTGCGAATTCGGAAATCAATTTTTATTGGACATTCTATGGGCGGATATGTTGCGTTGGCTTTTGCTGATAAAAATCCACAGAACGTAAAAGGTTTTTGTTTGATGAATTCTACTTCTTTGGCTGATGATGATGAACGAAAGAAGTTGCGTGCTAGAGCAAATAAACTAGTTCAGGACAATTTTGAAAATATGGTACAAATGTCTTTTACTAATTTGTTTAGTGAAGAAAGTAGAATTACCTATAAAGCTGAAATAAAATTGGCATTACAAGATGCATTAAAAACACCACTACAAGGGTATATTGCTTGCCAAGAAGGTATGAAAATAAGACCAAATAGAATTGCTATTTTAAAAAATAATGACTTTAAAAAATTATTTATTATTGGTAAAAAAGATCCTGTTTTAAACTATAAAGAATTAGTAGAAGAAGCAAAAGAAACCAACTCAGAGGTTGTGATTTTTGAAGAAGGACACATGAGCCATATTGAAAATAGAGTTGAGTTGATTGATGTTTTAAAAAGTTTTGTAAAGAAATGAAAAAGTTAATTTTTAAGTATCTTTGAGTCTATGGAGAATTCATTAATCATTAGTCTTTTAGGTATTATTATTGTGTTGCTTTTTCTGTTTTTTTCTGTTTTTTTAGTCACGGTAAAAACAGAAAAAAAATTAAGCAACTATTTGTTGGCCTCTTTTTTAGTTGTTACGGCGATTGATATTAGTGTCTTTTTTTATGGAAATTTTATAGAATTGCCACTAGCAATTGAAATGCTGAGGATAAAAATATCAAATTTTAAAGACCCTTTACTTTTTCTATATATTTTATCAATTATTTATTCAAATTTTAAGTTAAAAAAAATACACTTGGTACACGTTCTGCCATGGTTGATAAGTATTGTCGTTTTAATTCCAAATTTTTTTTTAGTTGATAATATTGCAAAACTTCAATTTTTGCAATATTATGATAAACAACCTGAAGGACATTTTTTGAATATTTTTGGATATATAATATCTTTAGCTTATTTTCTTGCAGAAATTTATTATGTGCTTAGATATAGAAATTTATTATTAGAAAATTATACCGATAAAAATGCTTTTAAAAATTATAATTGGCTCAAACAATTACTAATTTTATTAACTATTGGGCAATTTATTACAATTATAAAAAATGCTTCAAGAGGATCTTATTCCGTTGAAACTACTGATGTACTTAGAATAATTACGTTACTTTTTGGAGTTTTCTTTATTTTTTGGTTGGTTTTTAAAGCATTGAATTCGCCAAAATTATTTAGAGGTATTGATGTAAACTTATTACCATCAAAAGAAATTGCAAAAGAAACTAAGGTTGATAAAAAAACACATCAACAAATAGAATTGTTAAAGAAGTATATGGAAAATGAAGAGCCATTTTTAAATCCATCATTAACCATTAGAAATTTAGCACAACAAATAAAACTACCAATGAGAGATTTATCTGTGTTAATTAATCAAAACCTCAATCAGCATTTTTTTGATTTTGTAAACGAATACAGAGTTAATAAAGCAAAAGAGATTTTAAAAAATCCTTCTAAAATAGAATTTACAGTTTTGGAAATTTTGTACGAAGTTGGTTTTAACTCTAAATCTTCTTTTAATACAGCTTTTAAAAAACATACAGGAACTACACCAACTCAATTTAGATTACTCAAAATAAAGAAGTTAACTTAAAATCGAACTTAATAAATATAAAGTCGAACTCATTTATAAATGTTTAATGAGTTCGACTTTGCGTTTTCGGTCGTGTAGGTTTGTAAAGTACCGCATTTTTGTTTCATCAAAATATAAATCATATTAAAATGAACACAAAAATGAAACATTTACTACTATTATTTATTTTCTTAATTCCATCAATTAGTACTGCACAAATTATTACAGGAAAAGTAATCGATAAAACAGAAGCAATTCCGTTTGCCAATGTAATTATTACAGATGTAAATCAAAAAATAATTACAGGAACAACAACAAATGATAACGGCTTGTTTCGTGTAAAAGTAAAAACAGGAACCTATAAAATAACTGTTAGCTTTATAGGTTATAAAAGCAGTACCAAAGAAATTATTGTAACAAAAGATATTGATTTAGGTACTATTCTTATTGAAGAAAGTGGTAAAGTTTTAGAAGAAGTTGTTATTAAAGTAACCAAAAGGATTATTGAGAGAAAAATAGATCGTTTGGTTTTTAATGTAGAAAAAAGTATTGCTGCAACAGGTGGAAATGGAATTGATATTTTAAAAATTGCGCCTGGAGTGCAAGTACTAAATGGAACAATAGAGGTTCTTGGTAAAGGAGCATCTAGAGTTATGATTAATGGTAAAATATCTCCATTGCAAGGTGAAGATTTGGTTAGTTTTTTAAGCGGATTAAATGCGAGCGATATTAAAAAAATTGAAGTAATTACAAATCCGCCAGCAAATTATGAAGCTTCTGGAAACGGAGGACTGATTAATATTATTTTGAAAAAAGGCTTACAAGATTCTTGGAAAAATGCGACAACATTAGCTTACAACAAAAATAAATATAGTTTTACAACATTAACAAACAGTTTCTTTTACAATAAAAATAAAATTTCTTTTTCTACAAATCTAAATGCAACCAAAGGGTATTTTGAGAATAAAGAGGGATTACAAATAAAATATCCAACCAAATTTTGGGACATTGATGTACGTTCTAAAATAGGTAAGAATCAACTTTCTGGACGTTTTTCCTTAGATTATGCAATGTCAGACAAAACTACTTTTGGTTTACAATATTTAGCAACAAATAACGCCCCAAAAGATGTTGGAAAGACAACTTCTTTAATTTTTGACACCAATAATAATTTAGAAAAAAAATTAATAAATAAAGGAACGAATAGTAATGATGTGAATAATCATACAGCTAATTTTCACATCATTACTCAATTAGATTCTTTAGGTAAAAGTATTTCTTTTGATGCAGATTATTTTACGTTTAAATCTACAAGAGAAAGAGATTTTATTACTGAAAGTTTTTTTGCAAACGGTAATTTTAAAGAAATCAATTCTGCGGCAATTAATAATTCTAATCAAAAAATAGAAAATTTTAGCTCAAAATTAGATATTGTATTGCCATTAACAAAAATCAATCTTTCTTTTGGAGCAAAAGCTAGTTTTACGAATTCAGATAGCGATGTTTTGTATTACAATACAATCTCTGGATTACCAGTTTTAGATCCAAATCGTTCTAATAAATTTAACTATAAAGAAGATAATTTAGCACTATATATTTCTGGAAACAAAAACCTAAGTGAGAATTTACAAATGCAATTCGGAATGCGTTTAGAAAACTCAAAAACAAAAGGATTCAGTAATAATACCAACCAGAAAAGTAACAATGAATACACAAAGATGTTTCCAACAGTATATTTTTCGTACACAAAAAATGATAATAATAGTTTTGGTTTTTCTTATGGGAGAAGAATAAATAGACCTAATTTTAGCCATTTAAACCCATTTCGTTATTATATTAATGATAAAAGTTATAGTGTTGGAAATCCGTTTTTAGAACCAACTTTTAGTGATAATTTTGAGTTTTCACATTCCTATAAAAGAAGATTTAATACAAGTGTTTTTCTAAATTATATTACAAATGGTTTTGGTACGGTTTTTACTTCTGATATATCAAATCAAACACAAATTATTACAAGAGAAAACTATTATAAGCAATATAATTACGGAATTTCAGAAAGTTTTTCATTTAATAAAATTGTTTGGTGGCAAAGTCAAAACAATATAAGCCTGTTAGGTTATCAAACTGCTTTTATTAAAAATTTTGGTTCTAATCCAAAAAACGGTATGCTTTTGTATTTGAATTCAAATAACACTTTTTCTTTAAGCGAAAACACCAAATTACAAATAAATTCTTGGTACAGATCAAAGTCCAGTAGCGGTCTTTTTAGTGTTGGAGAAATGTTTGATTTATCTTTTGGGTTACAACATAATTTTAAAAGCAATCTAAAAATGTCTTTATTATTTAGCGATGTTTTAAATACTGCAAGTTTAAATAATTATGTTTCAACAGTAAATGGAGTTGAGCAAATTTACAAGCAAAATCAAAGTTCTAGAAATTTTAGAATTTCACTTACGTACGATTTTGGAAACAAAAAAATAAATGTAAAAAACAGAAATTTCGGAAATGATGATGAACGTAGAAGAAGTAATTGACTCTTTAAAAGTAAAAAGGCCGCAAAAATTTTATGCTTGCGGCTTTTTATAAATAAGTTTTGTTTTTACTCTCCCTTCAAAGCATTCCAACCTTGCGCTTTTAATTCAATTTCTTGATTTGCACGTGTTACCAAATTCATTCCTTGATTTTCTTCGGTAACATGACCAATAATAGAGAAATTTGGATTTCCTTTTATTTTATCAAAATCTGCAATTGGAACAGTAAATAACAATTCATAATCTTCGCCACCACTTAAAGCAATCATTGTAGAATCCATATTAAATTCTTCACAAGTAGAAATTACTTGCGGATCTAACGGAAATTTATCTTCATACAATTTACATCCAACTTTAGATTGCGAGCAAATGTGCATAATTTCTGATGATAATCCGTCAGAAATATCAATCATAGAAGTTGGTTTTACTTCCAATTCTTTTAACAATCCAGCAACATCTTTACGCGCTTCTGGTTTTAATTGGCGTTCAATTAAATAGGTGTAATTGTCTAAATCTGGTTGATTATTTGGATCAACTTTAAAAACTTGTTTTTCTCTTTCTAGAACTTGTAATCCTAAATAAGCAGCGCCTAAATCTCCAGAAACAACAATTAAATCGGTTTCTTTTGCACCATTTCTATACACAACATCTTCTTTATTGGCTTTTCCAATTGCAGTGATTGAAATCAACATTCCTGTGGTTGATGAAGTGGTGTCGCCGCCAATTAAATCAACGTTATACGTTTCACAAGCCAATCGAATTCCTGCATACAATTCTTCAATTGCCTCTAAAGGAAAACGATTAGAAACCGCAATAGAAACGGTAATTTGTTCTGCAATTCCGTTCATTGCATACACGTCAGATAAATTAACCATTACTGCTTTGTAACCTAAATGTTTTAATGGCATATAACTCAAATCAAAATGAACACCTTCAATTAACAAATCAGTAGTAATTAAGGTTTGTTTTTCTGATGCATCTAAAACAGCAGCATCATCTCCAACAGCTTTTATTGTTGATGAATGTTGTACATTAAAATGTTCAGTTAAGTGATTTATCAATCCGAATTCTCCTAATTCAGAAAGTGAGGTTTTGTCTTGGTTTTTATCTTCAATCATGCCGCAAAGATACAGCAATTCTATTTGTTTTTAAAGCATAAAAAAGTGCTTGTTTAAAAGATATTTTAATCTTCTGTCTGGTTGAGCGGAGTCGAAACCTATTTTAAAATAATGGAGTAACTTAGAGTTCTCGAAAACTACGTTTGCTACTTTCAATCAAAATATATTTTGATTTCAGCAATGCTCGAACAAACATGCTTTTTGTTTTATTTTACCGAATAATATTTAAAAACTGGATATGCTACTGATTTAGTTTCTACACCTTGAGATTTTAAATAGTCATCAAAGAAATTCCATGAAACTAAGCCATCATCAGATTGTGGCTCTAACATGTAAAAAGCAAGATTCGTTAAAGGTTGTGCCATGTCAATCCAAAAATCACCTTTTCTAAACACTTGAGTTTTTGCAATATATTTTCCTGTTACAGTTGCCATATTGTGTCCTTCAAATTTACGTTTTGAAATATTTAATGTATCAATTATAAATACTTCTCCAGTTGCTCTTTTACGGCTTTTTAATTCGGTAACTTTTATTCCTTGTTTTTTTAAATGATTAACAATCGATTTCATTGATTTTGGTAAAAAATAACCTCTTGGTAATGTTGTGCTAACGGTTGCGTTAAATTTTGATAAGTTGGTCACATTTGGCACATCAATAATTTTTCCGGAACGCAAATACCCTTTCTTTCCGTCTTTTTTAATATACGGAATGTAATCGTAGGTTCTGTAATTTTCTATTTTTTCATCCAAAGCAACCATTTTAAAACGGACACCTTTTTCAACTTTTCCAGCGTTATCAATTACATTTTGAATGGCGTCTTTTTCTGCTTTCGCATTAATTGCTGCCATTTTTTTACCATACTTATGTGTAAATTCTAAAATTTCTGCAACAAAACCGTATGTCCCATTCATCCTTTTATACAAACGATCATGTGCAAAAGCTTCACTTAAAATTCCGATTTTATTTCGCAAGCCCATTTGGTTTACAATATATCTTGGATGATGGTTGTACGTGTAAATTGATGTTGGTGGCCAACCTTGTCTAGTAGAATAATATCCGTAAGGACCAATTTTCACTTTGTAGTTTTCATCCGCTTTTTTAACAACTTCTGGCAATAAAACATCCCAAGTAAAATCATACGGAGCTTTTTCGCCAGCGTAATGATAACTTGGTGCGTAGGTAATTCCGTAACCATGCCAAGTTCCGTTAGTGGTGTGTAAATCTACCAACATTTCAGGATCCCATTTTAAGATTACATTTTGAATTAATCCTGCCGTTTCAAATGCTTCCATTTTAATTCCGTCTCTATTCAAATCCAATCCTTGACTGTTAGCTCTAATTCCAACTTCAACCGGACTGTCTTCTTGCGATGGTCTTCTTCCTTGTTTCATTTTGTCGTTAGAATCTGTATTGTAAATCGGCGCAAAAATGATTATTTGATTTTCTAATAAATGTTTTTTGTCTCCCAATAAAATATCACGCATTATTTGCTGAACAATTTCTTTTCCTTCAACCTCTCCTGAATGAATATTTCCTTGAATATAGATTACTGGTTTTCCAGAAGCTATTGCTTCTGCTGGAGTTGATACTTTAGGATTTGCCAAAATTACCAGCGGAATTTTTTTACCCTCTTTGCTTGTTCCCATATATTCTAAATGCATTAAATCAGATTTATTCTGCAATGCAGCAATAAAAGACATCACTTCTGCATAGGTAGATGTTTTTTGATAATTTGATTTTACAGGGACTGTAATTAAATCTTCTGACCAAGTCTTTTGTTGTGCAGTAATTTGTAAGGAAATTAAAAATACAAGAGCAATAAAAATGCGTTTCATTAGGTAAGTTTTAGTGATGCAATAAAAGTAAGTTTAATTCCTTGTTTATAAAGTTTGTAGCGTTTTTTTAACAGTTCATTAACAAAAGAATATTTTCTTAAATCAACTTTAGAAGTTGATATTAATTTTACCAATCAAACAATCAGTTTTATTCATGCTAAAAGGCATTGAAAATCATATTTTGTAGTTATATTTGCATCTAATTTGGATTTAATCTATATAAGAATTATGATAAAAGTTTCAGATATAGCGAAGAAAAAAGTCATAGAGTTAATGGCTGATGACGGTTTTGATACTTCCAAAGACTTTGTTCGCGTTGGTGTAAAAAGTGGAGGTTGTTCGGGTTTATCATACGATTTAACATTTGATAAAAATCAAGCTGAAGAAGACAAAGTTTTTGAAGATAATGATGTTAAAATTATTGTTGACAAAAAAAGCTTCTTGTATTTAGTGGGTACAACTCTAGAATATTCTGGCGGTTTAAACGGAACAGGATTTGTGTTTAACAATCCGAATGCAAATAGAACCTGCGGATGTGGGGAAAGTTTTTCACTTTAAGAAAAAACGCAATGAGTAAATACACAGAAGATAATTTAAGAGAAGAATTAAAAACCAAAGAATACGAATATGGTTTTTATACTGATATAGAAAGTGAAACGTTTGCCGTTGGATTAAATGAAGATGTTGTTCGTGCCATTTCTAAAAAGAAAAATGAACCACAATGGATGACTGATTGGCGAATTGAAGCCTTTAGAGTTTGGGAAAAGATGGAAGAGCCAGATTGGGCTAATGTGAAGTATCCGAAACCTAATTTTCAGGAAATTGCCTATTATTCTGCACCAAAACAAAAACCTAAATTAAATAGTTTAGACGAGGTTGATCCAGATTTGTTAGAAACATTTAAAAAATTAGGAATTTCTTTAGAAGAACAAAAACGTTTGGCAAATGTAGCTGTAGATATTGTAATAGATTCGGTTTCTGTTGCTACTACATTCAAGAAGACTTTAGGAGAAAAAGGAATCATATTCATGCCAATTTCTGAAGCAATTCAAGAACATCCAGAGTTGGTTAGAAAACATTTAGGAACTGTTGTGCCAACATCCGACAATTTTTATGCAGCATTAAATTCTGCTGTTTTTTCTGATGGATCTTTCTGCTATATCCCAAAAGGCGTTCGTTGCCCAATGGAATTATCAACCTATTTTAGAATTAATGAAGGCGGAACCGGACAGTTTGAAAGAACACTAGTTGTTGCAGATAAAGGAAGTTATGTGAGTTATCTAGAAGGTTGTACAGCGCCAAGTAGAGATGAAAATCAATTACACGCAGCTGTTGTAGAATTGATTGCTTTAGATGATGCAGAAATAAAATATTCTACCGTGCAAAACTGGTATCCTGGAGATGCAAATGGTAAAGGAGGAGTTTTTAATTTTGTAACAAAAAGAGCAATTTGCGAAACCAATGCAAAAGTTTCTTGGACTCAAGTAGAAACGGGTTCTGCTGTAACTTGGAAATATCCTTCTTGTATTTTAAAAGGAAATAATTCGGTTGGAGAATTTTATTCTATTGCAGTTACAAACCATTACCAGCAAGCAGATACTGGAACAAAAATGATTCACTTAGGTAAAAATACCAAGTCAACCATTATTTCAAAAGGAATATCCGCAGGGAAATCACAAAATAGTTATAGAGGTTTGGTGCATGTTGGTGCCAGAGCAGAAAATGCACGTAATTTTTCACAATGTGATTCATTATTGATGGGAAATGAATGTGGAGCGCATACATTTCCGTATATCGAAGCAAAAAATAAATCAGCACAAATAGAACACGAAGCAACGACCAGTAAAATTGGAGAAGATCAATTGTTTTATTGTAATCAACGTGGAATTGATACCGAAAAAGCAATTGCATTAATTGTAAACGGATTTAGTAAAGAAGTGCTAAATAAGTTGCCAATGGAGTTTGCTGTAGAAGCACAAAAATTATTAGAAATTAGTTTAGAAGGAAGTGTTGGATAAGTAACGAGCAAATTCATTTAAAACGAATCAATTATAAAAAATCACGCTTATAGCCAAAAGCTAAAAGCAAATAGCATAAAAAGAATGTTAAAAATAAACAATTTACACGCAAGTATAGACGATAAAGCAATCTTAAAAGGATTGAATATTGAAGTAAAAGCAGGAGAGGTTCATGCAATTATGGGACCAAACGGAGCGGGAAAAAGCACCTTGGCAAATATTGTTGCAGGAAAAGAAGAATATGAAGTAACAGACGGAACAATTGAATTAAACGGAGAAGATATTAGCGAATTAGCTCCAGAAGAAAGAGCACATAATGGCGTGTTTTTGTCGTTTCAATATCCTGTAGAAATTCCTGGAGTTTCTGTAACCAATTTTATAAAAACTGCAATTAACGAAACACGTAAAGCAAAAGGATTGGAAGACATGCCAGCAAAAGATATGTTGAAAATGATTCGAGAGAAATCAGAATTGTTAGAAATAGATCGTAAGTTCTTATCACGTTCTTTAAACGAAGGTTTTTCTGGAGGAGAAAAGAAGCGTAATGAGATTTTTCAAATGGCAATGTTAGATCCAAAATTGGCAATTTTAGACGAAACGGATTCTGGTTTAGATATTGATGCGTTACGTATTGTTGCAAACGGAGTAAACAAACTAAAGTCTAGAGATAACGCTGTAATTGTAATTACACATTACCAACGTTTATTAGAATATATAGTTCCAGATTTTGTACATGTTTTATATGATGGTAAAATCGTAAAAACAGGGGATGCTTCTCTAGCGCTAGAACTTGAAGCAAAAGGATACGACTGGATTAAAAAGGAGTTAGTTTAGCTCTTATTGTCATTCTCGCGAAAGCGGGAATCTCATGAAAAATTGAGATTATATTAAAAAGATTCCGCATCAAGTGCGGAATGACAAAAGAAAAAAATGGAATTAAAAGAAAAAATAGTATCCTCATATGTTGCCTTTGAAAATGATGTAGATCTAAATTCAGAAATACATGATATTCGCTCAGAGGCATTTCATAATTTTGAAAAATTAGGTTTTCCAACCAAAAAATTGGAAGAATGGAAATACACGTCGTTAAATGCAGTTTTAAAAAACGACTTTAGCATTTTTCCAAACAAAGAAAATACGATTGAATTTGCAGATGTAAAGAAGTATTTTATTCATGATATAGATACCTATAAAATTGTATTTATCGATGGAAAATACAGTTCATTTTTATCAGATACAACACACGATGGAAAAGACGTTTGTTTAATGTCATCGGCATTATCAAAATCTAAATATAAAATTGTTATTGAAAACTATTTTAATAAAATTGCAAAGCAAGATAATTTAACGTCGTTAAATACTGCTTTTGCAAATGAAGGTGCTTATATATATATTCCTAAAAATGTTGAGGTAGAAAAGCCAATTCAAATCATCAATTTTACAACAGGAAACGATACTGCAACTATGGTTCAGCCAAGAAATTTAATTGTAGTTGAAGAAAATGCACATGTTCAAATTATTGAGCGTCATCAAAGTTTAACAGACAATGCAGTGTTAACAAATGTTGTTACAGAAGTTTTTGCTGCTAGAAACGCAACAGTTGATTTCTATAAAATTCAGAATGATAAAGACAATGCTTCGTTAGTTGATAATACATATATTGAACAAAAAACCAATAGTGTGGTTTCTGTTCATACGTTTTCTTTTGGAGGAAACATCACTAGAAATAACTTAAACTTTTATCAAAGAGGAGAACATATCGATTCTATTTTAAAGGGAATTACAATTATTGAAGGAAAACAACATGTAGATCATCATACGTTGGTACATCATATTGAACCAAATTGCGAAAGTCATCAAGATTATAAAGGAATTTTTGACGAACATTCAACGGGTGTTTTTAACGGAAAAGTAATTGTAAATAAAGAAGCTCAGAAAACAAATGCATATCAACAAAACAACAATGTGTTGATTAGCGATAAAGCAACCATTAATGCAAAACCGCAATTAGAAATTTTTGCTGATGATGTAAAATGTTCGCACGGTTGTACTATTGGTCAACTAGATAATGATGCCTTATTTTACATGCAACAACGTGGAATTCCGAAAAAAGAAGGAAAAGCATTATTGATGTACGCTTTTGCAAATACCGTGTTAGAAAGTGTAAAAATTCCGGAAGTAAAATCTAGAATCACAAAATTAATTGCTACCAAATTAGGCGTTAATATTGGGTTTGATTTATAAGCAACAAGTTGCTTTTGTATAAAATTTAAACCACGCAATTTGCGTGGTTTTTTTGTTATATTTGGAAAACAATGAATAAATTAACATTAACAGTTCCTTCATCAAAAAACGCTGAAGATTGGTTTCTCTTTGTAAACAAAAGCTTAGAACACTTAGAAGAAGATATAACAGAATTAATCATAGATTTTAATTCTATCTACTTTCTAAATACAGATGATTTTGTTGTTCTCGCATGTTTAATAGAATCTTTTTATAATGAATCGTGTGTAATTAAATTTATTGGAGGTACAGAAAAATTTAATTCTCACCTTGATAATGTTAAGTTTAAAAAATATTGGAGTTTAGGTTTTAAGAGAGAAAAATTTACTTTATCATATAATAAAAGCACATTATGTTTATGGAAAATTTCTAGTGAGATGATTTATAATTATTCTGATTATGCAAAAAAATATTTTAAAAACACATTTTTAAACGATAAAGATTTAGTTCCGTTAGCTTCAAATTTAGGAGAAGTTTTTAATAATATTTTTGATCATTCAAGTTCGCCAATAGATGGATATGTAATAACTCAATATTTCCCTATAAAGAAAAAACTTTCCTTTTCTGTTTGTGATTTCGGCATAGGAATTGCAGACTCAATTAATAATTATTATAAACAAAATAGTTTAAAGAAGATTGAAGACTGGGAAGCGTTATTAAAATCGATTACTGAAGGTTTTTCTATTGAATCTACACCACAGAATAGAGGAATGGGACTTAGTCATTTGATAGATTTTACAGAAAGTTCTAATGGAGAGTTAACTATAATTTCAAATAATGGTTTTCTTTCTAAAAGGTTTAAAAAAAATTATAGTGTTGGTCACTCAAACTTTAACTTTAAAGGAACCTTAATAAAGGTTGAAGTTGATACAAACACTTTTGATGAATATGATGAAAGTGAAGAGATATATGATTTATAATTAATTTTGTACATTTGTACTGTTAAAGTGACCCTAACATCATGAAAAATATACAATTAAAAAACATTTCACGTAGCTTTAATTCTAATAAAGACGGAATGTTATTGTTTAACATTTTTGATAAAACAATTAAAGATAAAAATTCAATTCTTCTAGAGATAGATAATGAAATAGCTATGTCTTCTTCTTTTTTAAACTCTTCTTTTGGAGAAATATTAAGTTTATATGGAATAGATGTATTAAGATCACACATCAAAATAAAGACAACTAAAAATCAGTTTGATAGAATTGTAAACTACATATCGAAGTACGAAAGAGTTCATCTAGCTTAAAATCTTTTGTATAAAATTTAAACCACGCAATTTGCGTGGTTTTTTTGTTTAAAATAATGAAAGTTTTTATTTTTCAATACTTTCCAAAACTCCTTTTAAAAACCCATTAATATCAATATGCGATAATCCCATTCTTACTACAACTAAATCTTGGTCTGGAAATACAAACACAAATTGTCCTTGATATCCGCTTGCGTAAAACATATTTTTTGGTACATCAGTAAATTGACTTTCGACATTTAACCAAAAATGTCCGCCATAGGTTCCGTCAGAACCAATTGTTGGAGTTGTAATATAATCTACCCAAGAAGCATCGAAAAGTTGTTCGCCGTTCCAATTTCCTTTGTTTAAGTAGAGTAATCCAAATTTTGCCCAATCTCTTGGTGTAGCCCAAGCATAAGAAGAACCTACATAATTCCCAGACATATCGGTTTCTATTACCATAGAATTCATGCCAATTTTATCAATCAAATTTGTGTACCAATAATCTAAATATTCCTGATGTGTTTTAAAAGTATTTCTAAAAATTCCAGATAATAAATTACTTGTACCAGAAGAATAATTCCAAGTTTCATTTGGTTTTCCAACAAAAGGTTTTTCAATTTGAACAGTTGTCATATCTTTTTCTAGAAACAACATTTTAGTAACGTCAGAAATTTCGTTGTAATTTTCATCCCATTCTAAACCAGAATTCATTTGTAATAAATTGTTGATGGTAATTTCTTTTCTGTCATCGTTTTGCCATTCTTTAATTGGCGCTTTATCAAATACATTAATTTTTCCTTGTGTTTGCATAATTCCAAAAACAGTACTCATAATGCTTTTGGTCATCGACCAACCTAAAATACGTGAATCTTTAGTAAAACCTTTTGCATATTGTTCTGCGATAATTTGATTTTTATGAATCACAATAACAGCTCTAGTTTGCGTATTGTTTGTAAATAAATTTTCGACCGTTTTGTTTAATTTACTGTAACTTACACTTGCAAAAACTGAATCTTTTTGATTGGCATTTCCAAACGGAAAAGCAGTCGTATTGTCTGGATTGGTTCTTCTAGGAACACGAACTTTTAAAGAAGTATCATAATCATCGGTAATTAAAACACTTCCTAAGCCTTCTCTATAAATTGCAGTTCTGGTTAACAATCCAAAAACCGAACTTGTTGCAGATTTTTTGTCAATATTAACAACATCCGAAGCTAAATTTATTGGAGAAAAATTATTGTCTGTACTGTCTGTAAATTGTAGTGTTCGCCCAGCTAAAAACACAGATGAGTTCATGCTTTTTGCAGAATAACCCGCAATAATATTCAGTTTTGGATAGTTAAATACAACCAATAAAATAACGATTGTAAGTAGTAATAATAGACTTCTTTTTAAAATTTTCATTTGGCAAGTAAAATAAAATAGTCGCAGTAAATATAATAATTTAACGCTTGTTATAAGGATGTCTCACTTACAAAAGTTATTTTTGTAATTCAATATACAAGATGATGTTTCCAGTAGAAAAAATTAGAGCGGATTTTCCAATTCTTAAAAGACAAGTTAATGGCAAACCTTTGGTGTATTTTGATAATGCTGCAACATCGCAAACACCACAAGTTGTTATTAACGCAATTGTTGATTATTACAGCAATTACAATGCAAATATTCATCGCGGAGTTCATGCTTTAAGTCAAGAAGCTACAGATAAATACGAAGAAGCTAGAATTAAAATCCAGAAACATTTCAACGCAGAAAAAGCCTATGAAATCATTTTTACATCTGGAACAACAGATTCAATAAATATGGTTGCTTCAGGATTTTCTGAATTATTGAAAAAGGGTGATGAAATTATCGTTTCTGCTTTAGAACATCATTCTAATATTGTGCCTTGGCAAATGTTGTGCGAAAAAACTGGAGCAGTTTTAAAAGTGATTCCGATGTTGCAAAACGGAACCTTAGATATGATTGCTTTTGATGAGATTCTTTCTGATAAAACAAAATTAGTTTTTTGTAATCATGTTTCAAATGCGTTGGGAACAATCAATCCAATAAAAGAAATTATAGAAAAAGCACATAAAGTTGGTGCTGCTGTTTTAATTGATGGGGCACAAGCAACACCTCATATAAAACCAAATGTACAAGAATTAGATGTCGATTTTTATGTGGCTTCTGCACATAAAATTTGTGGTCCAACTGGAGTTGGAATGTTGTACGGAAAAGAAAAATGGTTGCAAAAATTACCGCCATATCAAGGTGGAGGAGAAATGATTGAAACCGTAACGTTTGAAAAAACGACCTACGCAGGTTTGCCACACAAATTTGAAGCAGGAACACCAAATATTTGTGGCGGAATTGCTTTTGGAGTTGCGCTAGATTATATGAATGCTATTGGTTTTGATAAAATTGCTGCTTACGAAGAAGAATTGTTGCAATACGGAACTGAAAAGCTACAAGAAATTGATGGAGTTGTAATTTACGGAACATCAAAAAAAACAGCTGTTATTTCTTTTAATGTTAACGGAATTCATTCGTACGATATTGGTGTAATCTTAGATAAGTTAGGAGTTGCAGTAAGAACAGGACATCATTGTGCACAACCAATAATGAGTTTTTATAATATTCCTGGAACAGTAAGATCTTCGTTTTCTTTTTACAATACCAAAGAAGAAATAGATGTGTTTATTGCTGCGGTAAAAAAAGCGGTGAAGATGTTGAGTTAAAAATTAACAAACTAATTTACTTAACTCTATTTCAAAAATAAAAGAAAGCTGAATAAGCCGTTGTAAATCTAGTCTCGTTAGCCCATTTTCTACTTTATAATAGGCATTTTGACTAATTCCTATTCTTTTTCCAAGATGGTATTGAGAAAGACCTTTTTCGGACCGTAATTTTTTAATACGAGTTAGTATTTCTATTTCTTTTTTCTTAATAGGGTTTCCTTCTAAGTTATTTATTAGTTTTCTCATAATAGCTATTTTTTTGGGGAATTCTCAAAACAAACTTACAATCTATAATTCATTTAAAAAAATAGCTTTTAGTATTAACCATAAATGGGTAATCCAAAAAGGTGTTAAGAATAGTAGGTTATTAAAAAAACAATTGCAAGTTTTACAAAGTAAAAAATTGCAAAAACCTTTCTTGAGATTGCTATAAAAAAGAAAAATCCTCTGAGGTTATATTTAAGAACAAAAATATTCTAAATAAATGTTTCACTTAAAACCAATACCTAATATGACTTAGCTATAATTAACCAACAGAGGAAAGTGTTACAAAAGTAAACTTTTCTTACAAGTATTTAGGGTTTTTAAACTTGTTTATTCATTAAAAACGCAACAATTAAAAATAAAACAACGAGTACATTTTACTCACAAAATAGATTAAAATGAAAAAAATAATTTTAAGTTTAGCAGTAATATTTATGATGTCATCTTTTACGACTGTAGATACTAGTATAAAGGAATTAAATGTAGAAAAAATAACTTCTGAGTTAATCAAACCCATTGAATTTACAATTTCTAACTACATAAATGAAGCTACGAACTCTTTAGAGGAATTTGGTATCTGTGCAATAACATTAACAGTTTATAATCAAGACGGAGAGGTTGTTTCTCAAAACACTTTCTACTTAGAAGCATATAGCGAGATCCATTGTGCGCAATTAGCAGGAGCGTTTAGAAGGTTTGTACAACAAAATTAATAACAAATTAACAAAGAGTAAGTTATTTTTATAACTTACTCTTTTAACAGGATAAAAATTATGATCAAAAAATGTTTTTTAATATTTTTTTTTAGCATATCGCTGGTTTTGTATTCTCAAAAAAGAGAAAATTACAATATTGTAGTAGACTATAACATCTACTATAATACTGAACGGCCAAATATTAAATCTGGTACATTAACAATTGACGGACTATTAAATAAAAGTGTTTTTGTTTACGGAAAAAATAGTGAGAGAGATATAAAGATCCAAAAAGACAATGAAATTAGTGTTCAATTTAAATCTAGTACTCGTTTTAATTATTTTGATTTAAAAAAAAATTTACTTTTTTCAAAAGAAAAAATAGTTAATAATGAGTTTATTGTTAAAGAAACAGTACCCGTTATTAATTGGGTGTTGTTGAATGAAGAAAAAAATATTGGAACTTTAAAAGTTAAAAAAGCAAAAGCAAACTTTAGAGGTAGAACATATATTGCTTGGTATAGTAATACATATAAAATCAAAATGGGTCCTTGGAAATTTTCTGGACTACCTGGTTTAATTATAGAAATTTATGATACAACAAAAAGATATCATTGGTTAATGAAATCGTTAAAAAAAATTGACAAAAAAACAAAATCCGATTTTAATATTAATTTTAACAAAGGCAAAGAAATTAACTTAAAAGACTATTTAACATTAAGATATGACACAAAAATAGAATTAATAAATATATCTAAACTACCTAGAGGAACAAAAGTAGAAGTTGGAAAAATAAATAGAAATGGAATAGAATTAAAGTATGAATGGGAAAATTAAACTGTGTTTGTATATTTATTATTCTATTTTTAAACAAAGCAATCGTTTTTCTGATTATTTAATTAGAGAGACTAAACATATATTTTATCTGGAGTTGTATTACTTATAATTTGCAGAAAAAATTTTCAAAAAGTGAATTTCAAAAACAATTGTAAGCTTTACAAAGTAAAAAACTGCAAAAACCTTACTTGAGAATCTTTTTATTAGCCTAATAAAAAAACTAAAACTATGAAAAAAATCATATTAATTATTTTTATCACGTTAGTTAACATACAAGTATTTTCACAAAAGAATGATATTTGTGGAAGTATTGATTATACATGTACAACTAATCTAGCATATAAATATCAAGAAAAATATAATTTAAAATTTAATTCAAAATTTTCTTTAAGTGAGGAGGTTGATATCAAATACTCAAAGAATAAAGAAGATAAAAATAATTCTTCAAAAGGCGAAACTAGAATCTCAATAGCGGGCAGAAAAAACCTAACACCCAAAATTTTTTATAATACTAAAAAGGATTTTTATTTTTCAGACGTTTGGGATGACTCTGAGTTAATTGTTAAAGAAACACCTTTTAAATGGAATTGGGATATTAAAGAGAAATTTAAACAAATAGGTCGGTTTCGTTGTCAAATGGCAACAATAAAGTTTAGAGGAAGAAATTACATTGCATGGTTTACTAACAAAATACCAACCTCTTTTGGCCCATGGAAATTTCAAGGATTACCGGGTTTAATATTGGAAGTATATGATAATGATCGAGTATTTTACATAACAGCAGATAAGATACATATAGAAAACAAACAATTTTGTGAAAATAAATTTGTTGAAAATAAATTAACAAACGCATTAGATATATCTAGTTATTTAAAAGAAATAGATCTATTAATAGATAAAGAATTTGCAAAGCTATCTGCAAAATTACCTAAAGGAGCCAAGCCTTTAAAAAGAAGTAAAAACTGTGAAGACTGCAGTCAAGGAATAGAAATTTTTAGTAATGAATAATAAATTAAAGCAATTTTTTTAAGAAATCATAACATATAAAACAGTTAGTAGAAGACAAAGTAAGAGGAGATAAAATATGAATGTAAAAATTAAGTATCTGATATTTATACTGCTAATTGTAAATTATAGTTTCTCGCAAACAAAAATTTCTGGTTCAGTTAAAGACAATTTAAATAGCTTATTTTCAGCAAGTGTGATTCTTAAAGACAGTTCATTAAATAAAATCATTAGCTACACTTACACAAATAATGATGCAAAATATCTTATAGAAACAAATAAAAAAGGGTATTTCAATTTAATTTTTTCATCATTGGGTTTTGAAAGTAAAACAATTCCTGTTAAAATTGATGATACCAATAAAGAGATTAAAATTGATGTTGTATTAAAAGAAAAGCCCTTTGCTTTAGATGAAGTTGTTATCCATGCAGAATTACCAATGTCTATAAAGAAAGACACCATTAGTTATAAGACTAAATTCTTTACAAATGGTACAGAACAAACCGTAGAAGATTTATTAAAAAACATTCCTGGATTAAATATAGATTCTAATGGAACCATAAAGGTTGGCAATCAAGAAATAGAAAAATTAATGATTGACGGTGACGATCTTTTTGAAAAAGGGTACAAAATCTTGTCTAAAAACATGCCTGCTTATCCGATTGAAGAAATAGAAATATTAAAAAAATATTCTAATAACCGCCTGTTAAAAGGTGTTGAAGAAAGTAATAAAGTTGCACTAAATTTAAAATTAAATGAAAAATCCAAACGCATTTGGTTTGGTAATATTAAAATAGGTTTAAATTTTAAAAATAGGCATGAACTACTTGGTAATTTAATGAATTTTGGAAAGAAAAATAAATATTACTTTTTAACAAATTTAAACAACACAGGTAAAGATGTAACGGGTGAAATTGAAAATATAATTAAACCGTTTCGTTTTAATGAACCTGCAAGTGTTGGAGACAATCAACAAGTTAATAATCTAATTGGCTTGCCTAAAACATCTTTAAATTTTAAAAAAAGTAGAACAAATTTTAACAATGCAAAATTACTATCTCTAAATGCTATTTTTAATCCAACAAAAAAGCTAAAAATTAAAACACTTGGTTTTTTTAACCAAGATGAAAATGATTTTTATAAAAACAATATTATTAATGTAACTGCAAACGGAACAAACTTTACCAATACAGAAAACCTTAAGTTTAGAAACAAAAAAAGTATTGGTTTTGGAAAACTAGATTTTAGATATAACATTTCAAAAACTAAAATGTTAGAGAGTACAACAAAATATAATAATGGTAATGCCAACGGACAATCTAATATAATATTTAACGGCGCATCAACTATTGAAAACCTAAAATCTACCAACACCCTTTTTGATCAAAAAATAAGCTACTCAAATAAATTTAAGGAAAAGAAAGTGTTTTTACTTACAGCACGATTTATTGACGAAAAAACACCGCAAAATTATACGATTAATCAATTCTTTTACCAAGATTTATTTCCGAATTTTACAAACACCAATAATGTACAGCAACAAAGTAAAAATCAAATGCAGTTTACTGGGTTTGAAGCCCATTTATTAGACAGAAAGAAAAATGGAGATTTACTAGAAGTACAATTTGGAAATACATTTAGAAGAGATAAATTAAAAACAATCTTTACTTTATTTGAAAATTCCACACTTTTAGAATCTCCAAATAGTTTTCAAAACAACACCAATTATCAAACCAATGATTTATATCTAAAAACAAAATATCGTTACAAACTTAAAGATTTTGCACTAACTGGAAAATTAGGTTTTCACCAATTATTTAATCAATTAAAATTAAATACTCTTTCAAAAAGTCAAAATTTATTTTATTTAAACCCAAGTATAGGTTTTGATTGGAAAATAAATGATAAAAACAATATTACTTCATCATATTCATACAACACCACAAATGCTACAATTTTAGATGTTTATAATAACTATATTTTAAAAGGGTTTGGTTCGTTTTCTAAAGGAACAGGAACATTTAACCAATTAAATGCTTCTACGCTACTTTTAAACTATCAGCTCGGAAATTGGAGCGACCGGTTTTTTGCAAACACAATTGTTTTTTACACTAAAAATTTCGACTTCTTCTCTAGCAATACACTAATTAATCAAAAATTTGCTCAATCTGAAAGGATAGTGATTAAAGATCGAGAATTTATCAGCATCAATTCAAAATTAGATTATTATTTTAAATTTATATCTTCTAACTTAAAACTAGATGTAGGATTTTCAAAATCAAATTATAAAAATGTAATAAATAATTCTAATTTGCGAGAAGTAAAATCTAAAAACTACAATTATGGTTTAGAATTGCGATCTGGCTTTAAAGGAATGTTTAATTATCATATTGGCACAAAATGGATCACTAACAAAATAGAAACTAATGCAATAAATAATTCTTACACAAACAATGAAAGTTTTCTAGATTTGTCGTTCATATTTAACACTAATTTTGATATTCAACTACAGTCTGAACGCTATTATTTTGGGAATTTAGATACTGAAAAGAATTATTATTTTTTAGATTTTGATATGAGATACACAATTAAAAAAGATAAATTAACATTAGGACTGACAGGTAAAAACTTATTTAATACTACATCTTTTAGAAATTTTTCAATTAGTGATATTGGAACATCAACAACAGAATATCGATTATTAGAAAGATTCATTCTTTTAAAAATGGAGTACCGCTTCTGATAACTTAATCATTTTCTCCCAAAATCTGCAGGAATTTCTCCCCAAGCTTTTGTTTCCCATTTTAGAATGGGGTTTTTAAAGGTGTTTTCTTTCAGCCACTTTTCTGCACGTTTAATCAATTCCAATAAATCTTTATTAGAAGCATCAAAAACCAAATTGGTTCTGCATTGCTTTTTTTGAATCCAACTCATGGCAATTTTAGAATCTGAATACACAGGAATGTATTCTTTCTTTTTGCTTTTTAATAATGCCAATCCATGAACGAGCGCTAAAAATTCGCCAATATTATTGGTTCCTTTTTGATAAGGGCCTTTAATAAAAATTTGTTGTTTGTTGTGAGTTAATACGCCACGATATTCCATTTTCCCAGGATTTCCACTACACGCAGCATCCACAGAAATACTTTCTAAAATTGGAGAGCCAAATTTTCTCTTTTCTGATTCTGTTAACGTCGCCTTTTTTGTGTTCTTTCCTTTATAGGCAAAGTAATTTTTATTGTAAGCAAGTTGAGCTGCTGTTTTATCAGCAAAAGCTTTGTATTGTGCGCCTTCAAAACCATCAATTTGCTTTTTACAATCGTTCCAAGAAGAAAAAATGCCTTTTTTTCTGCCATTCCAAACTACATAATATTTTGTTTTCTTAGTCGCCATTTATTGTGAAATAACAGATTCAATTACTTTTGGAAAGTGTTTATATTCTAATACATGAATTTTCTGCGCAATATCTTCAGGAGAATCAGAATTTTCTACCATAGTTTTAGCTTGAAAAATAATAGCTCCTTCATCATAATTTTCATTTACAAAATGAATGGTAATTCCGGTTTCAGATTCGTTATTTTCTTTTACCGCTTTGTGCACATGCATTCCGTACATTCCTTTTCCGCCATATTTTGGTAATAAAGCAGGATGAATATTGATTATTTTATTCGAAAAAGCATCAATAATAGTAGAAGGGATTTTTAATAAAAAGCCAGCCAACACAATGTAATCTGTTACTTCTTTAAGTTGATTTAAGACTACATCAGAGTTAAAAAAATCTTCTTTTGAAAACAGCACAGTATCAATTTTTAATCGTTTGCAACGCTCAAACACTTTTGCGTTTGGATTATTACAAAAAACTTTTGTAACAATTGCGGTCTTTTCTGCATTAAAATAGTTGATGATATTCTCTGCATTAGAACCAGAACCCGAAGCAAAAATGGCAATTCTTTTCATTTTAAATTGATTTGTATTACTACAAAAAAAAGAATAATTATTAACAATATTGCCGAGTTTGCTAAAAGTTTAAAGATTTTTTTTAATTTAGATTCAAGAATTTTCGTGGAAAAAGTAGAATTAAATAATAAGATTCGTATTTTTGTCCTCGATTAAAATTTTAAAACTTACAAAATTATGTCAGACATTGCATCAAGAGTAAAAGCTATTATCGTAGACAAATTAGGAGTAGACGATAATGAAGTAACAAATGAAGCTAGCTTTACTAACGATTTAGGAGCAGATTCTTTAGATACTGTAGAATTAATTATGGAATTCGAAAAAGAATTTGATATCCAAATACCAGACGACCAAGCAGAAAATATTGGTACAGTTGGTCAAGCAGTAAGCTATATAGAAGAAGCTAAAAAGTAATTTTCATATGCAAATTAAACGAGTTGTTGTAACTGGACTTGGTGCATTAACACCAATTGGTAATAATATACAAGAATATTGGAGCGGTTTAGTTAACGGAGTTAGCGGAGCTGCGCCAATAACGTATTTTGATGCTGCTAAGTTCAAAACTCGTTTTGCATGTGAATTAAAAAATTTTAATGCAACCGATTTTATTGATAGAAAAGAAGCCCGTAAAATGGATCGCTTTACTCAATACGCAATGGTTGCATCAGATGAAGCAATAGCTGATTCTGGTATAAACTCAAAAGAGCATGATCCAGACAGGATTGGTGTAATTTGGGGTTCTGGAATTGGAGGACTAGAAACGTTTCAAAACGAAGTATTAAACTTCGCAGCTGGAGATGGTTCACCAAGATTCAATCCTTTTTTTATTCCAAAAATGATTGCAGATATTGCTCCTGGGCAAATCTCTATTAAACATGGTTTTAGAGGGCCAAATTTTGCAACGGTTTCTGCCTGCGCATCTTCATCAAATGCTATTATAGATTCTTTAAATTATATTCGCCTTGGTCAAGCAGACGTCATCGTTACTGGTGGTTCTGAGGCTGCTGTTACAATTGCTGGAATGGGAGGATTTAATGCAATGCATGCATTATCAACAAGAAATGATAGCCCAGAAACTGCATCAAGACCATTTGATAAAGATAGAGAAGGATTTGTTTTAGGAGAAGGAGCTGGAGCTCTAATTCTTGAAGAATACGAACATGCAAAAGCTCGTGGAGCTAAAATATATGCTGAAGTTATTGGAGGAGGAATGTCTTCTGATGCGCATCATATTACAGCGCCACATCCAGAAGGATTAGGAGCTAGAAATGTAATGTTAAATTGTTTAAGAGACGCAGGAATAAACCCAGAAGATGTAGATGCTATTAATATGCACGGAACTTCTACTCCGTTAGGAGATATTGCTGAATCTAAAGCAATTCTAGAAGTCTTCGGAGAGCATGCTTATAATATCAATATCAACTCTACAAAATCAATGACAGGTCATTTATTAGGTGCCGCTGGCGTAATTGAAGCAATAGCTTCAGTTTTAGCAATACAAAATAGCATTATTCCTCCTACAATTAATCATTTTACAGATGATGACCAGATTGATAATAACCTAAACTTTACGTTTAATAAAGCGCAAAAACGAAATGTAAATATTGCAATTAGCAATACATTTGGTTTTGGAGGACACAATGCTTGTGTTGCATTAAAAAAAATTGATTAATTTTGCATGAATTTTATTCGTAAAATTGTAAACCCCCAAAAAAAAGAAGATGAGGGTTTCTTTTACGAGCTAAAAAAACTTCTTAATTTTTCTCCAAAAAGAATAAGCTTTTATAAAAAAGCATTTACCCATAGATCTTTAAAACTAAAAGACGATAAAGGAAATCCTCTTAACTATGAACGACTAGAGTTTTTAGGCGATGCCATGCTAGGCTCAATAATCGCTTCTTATTTATACAAAAAAGTACCCAAAGGTAATGAAGGTTATTTAACTCAAATGCGTTCTAAAATTGTGAGTAGAGAACATTTAAATGAACTTGGTAAAGACTTAGATTTATTAAAATACGTGAAGAGTAATTTTGATAGAGAAAATGTTGGAGATAATATTCATGGTAATATATTTGAAGCATTAATTGGAGCGATTTATTTAGATAGAGGATATAATTATTGTAAAAAATTTATTTACGAAAAAGTAATTACTTACTATGTAGATATTGCAAAACTTGAAGGGAAAATCACAAGCTATAAAGGACTCATAATCGAGTGGTGTCAGAAACAAAAAAAACAATATAGTTTTGATATTTATGAAGATTCTGGAAACGAAAACACAAAACATTTTAGTGTAAAAATTAGCATTGATGGAGTTTTGATAGCAAAAGGAAGAGCAACTTCAAAGAAAAAAGCTGAAGAACAAGCATCAAAACGAGTTTATTTTGCTTTGCAAGATGAAATTACAAATTCTTAACTTTTTTATTACACCCTTTTCATACTTTTTTCTTAATAAATGAGAAACTATATGTAATTTAGCGGCTGTTATAGAAAAAGAGAGGAACTGTAGTTTATAGTATTTTAAAACTTTGGCTGTTAAATATGCAAATACATTCGCTAGACTTAAATGATTTTTCTGATGACAATTATACTTTAATTGGGATTCATTCTACATTAGAAGGATATAAACTAGCGTATTTATTGAACCAACATCTTAAAACTAAATTTTTAAAAGCAACATATAGTTTAGATTTTGAAAACAAAAATAATAACGCATCATTTGGTATTTACGAATTTATAAACCCAAAATTTAGCCAATCTTGGTTTTTAATTTCTAATCAATATTCAAATAATTTAGAAGAAAAAAATACGGGGTTATTTCAAACAAATGAAATAACAACTTATTTAATACCAGAAAAAAAGAAAGTAGATTTTTTTTTAAAACTAGAAGGCGATTTTAATTACGATTATATCGCTAAAAAGGTTGAAGAAATAAATGCTATAAACCAGGTAATTACATCATATAAAATAGATGTAAACACATTAAAATCTAAATATTTTTTAATTTTTTAAGTTATGTCAAAAAATAAAAAAACAAAAATAATTGCAACATTAGGCCCAGCATCAAACTCTAAAGAAATTCTTTTAGAATTAATAAATGCCGGAGTAAATGTGTTTAGAATTAATTTTTCACATGCAGATTACGATAACGTCAAAGCAAGAATAAAAGATATTAGAGAAATTAATGAAGAAAAAAACTTATATGTTGCCATTCTAGCTGATTTACAAGGACCAAAACTTAGAGTTGGTGTTATGGAAGACAATGTTATTTTAAAAGCAGATGATACTTTTGTTTTTACAACAGAACAATGTGTTGGAACAAAAGAAAAGGCATTTATGACCTATCAAAATTTTCCAAAAGATGTTAAAAAAGGAGAATATATTTTAGTTGATGATGGAAAATTGATGTTTGAAGTTGTTTCAACCAACAAGAAAAATGAGGTAACAACACTTGTAAAAATTGGGGGCATATTATCTTCTAAAAAAGGAGTTAATTTACCAAACACAGCAATTTCTTTACCAGCTTTAACAGATAAAGACATGAAAGATGCTGCTTTTGCAATTGAGCAAGAAGTAGATTGGATTGCACTTTCATTTGTTAGAAACCCAGAAGATTTAAGGAAATTACACGATTTAATTAGTCAGAAATCAGATCATAGAATTCCAGTTATTGCTAAAATCGAAAAACCAGAAGCTGTTGAAAATATAGATGCTTTAATTCCGTATTGTGATGGTTTAATGGTAGCTCGAGGAGATTTAGGTGTTGAAATTCCGATGCAAGAAGTTCCATTAATTCAAAAAATGTTAGTTCGAAGAGCTAAAATGGCAAGAATTCCAGTAATTATTGCAACTCAAATGATGGAAACCATGATTACCAATGCTGTCCCTACAAGAGCAGAAGTTAATGATGTCGCCAATTCAATTATGGATGGTGCAGATGCCGTTATGTTATCTGGAGAAACTTCCGTTGGGGCACATCCAATTAAAGTTATCGAAAAAATGACAGAAATTATTAAAAGCGTAGAGAACTCTCCTTTAATAAAAGTGCCACAAGCAGCACCACATATAAGAACTGATCGTTTTATTACCAAAGCTATTTGTCATCATGCAGCATTAATGGCAAATGATGTAAATGCAGTCGCAATATCAACCTTAACAAATAGTGGTTATACTGCATTTCAAATTTCTGCATGGAGACCGGCATCTTTTGTTTTGGCATTTTCTTCTGAAAAGAGAATTTTAACAAAAATGAGTTTACTTTGGGGTGTAAAATCTTTCTTTTACGATAAAAATGTAAGTACAGATGACACTGTTGTTGATATTAACAATATTGCAAAAGAAAAAGGTTTTGTAAAAGCAAACGATTTTGTTGTCAACCTAACTTCTATGCCTGTTGAAGCTAAAGGAATGGTGAACACACTTCGTGTTTCTCAAATAAAATAGTTTTATAATTTTAATTTTTGTAATGTAATTACAGCATCATTTGTAACAAATGGCATTGGCATCATTTTGTTGGTTCTTGGCTGTATTTTAAACAACGGGTTTGTTTGTAAATCAAATGAAGATTCTATCAAACTAATATTAGGAATGCTATTTTTATTGATTGTAAAATCTACTTTTAAAACAGAGTCTTTTGCTGCTAAAAAGTAACTTAAAATAGTTCCTTTAGTTATTTTAAAAGTATCTGTTTGACTCTTTTTATCTAAAAAAACATTTTGTACACCAATTGAATTAAAAGTAATTGGAGCGTTTGCAATTAATTCTAATTTATTAATAGCACGTTGCGGTTTTATCATCAAAGAGATGTTTCTAAATTCGCCAATAATTGTATCAGTTAATTTTGATATTAACGGCGAATTTATCGCTCTATTTTCAGTCTTTTTATGATATTGATACGAAGTGTTGTATTTGCTTTTAGAAGTTGTTCCTGTAAAATTTCCTTTTGTTGGATTGTCTCCTAAAAATTGTTTTGTATAAGAATCTGGCTTTGAATTATAGGTTGCCCAATACGATTGATTTGTATCTACATCATTAATAAAAACTGCACTATTTGGTTTTTTCTTGTTTTCGTCAAAACCACTATTGTAGGTTGCAAAAGCAAAGAATAAAATAGTACTTAACCCAATTAACTTTACCAATGTTTTTCTTGATTTATAAGATGCAAAAACCGGAAGCATAAGTCCGAAAATTAAAACCAAAAACAGACCACTTATAAACAAGTTTTTTAAGCCTAATCCAACAGGAAACATTTTTATTTGCGGAGCAAACATAAATAGCATTGGAATTGTCAAAATGGTTGCAATTGCAATTTTTGTAGTTCGTTTGCTATCAATAAAAATAAAAATTACTAAAGTGATTAAAGCAAAATAAACCGGAATGATAAAATATGCTGCACCTTTTAAATAGATAAAAATAAGTATATTAATTATCAACCAAAATATAATTGGTGCAATTACTAAATCTGTTCCTGTATTATTTTTTAAAAAAGGGCGGTAAATTTTAAATAACAACCACAAATTTAACAACACAAATGCGGCAATATATTCATATCCGTTGTAGGTAAATCCGTGTAGAATGTCATTATATTGGGGATGAATTAATAGAATTCCTTTCCATAATAAAATTGAAATTCCGACACAAGCAACCAACGAAATTGTAAAAGGAGTAAATCCTTTTAACATTCCTTTTATGGTTATTTTATTAAGAGCAATTCCGAAGAAAAGTAAAATTAAGAGTATAATAATTGCGCCAATTAATAAAGGTAAAATCCAAGAAAAAGGATAATGTACTAATTTTGTAAACGGAAAATTTGTATAGACATTATCAGTTGAACTTTCTAAATTTGAAATATCAGAAAAAGCAAAATAATTTAAGGCTGTCATCAAATAATCTGCTTGATGTAACAATGTTTCTCTGTCTAATCTTTCGTAAGAATCTTGTGCTGTATGATAATCGAAATGATCACCAATAAAAGCAAAATTGAATCCATTTATGTTTCCTTTTTCTCGAAAAACAGTTAAATCTGTGTCGTTTGGAAGCATTTTATAGATGCTATACATTAAAGAATTTGCCGCAGGATAATTTGGTTTTGCTTTTAAAAATTCAGCTAATAATTTACTGTTTTTACCGTTGGTTTCCATCAACATATAACTTGGTCCGCCACTTCCACGAGCTTCAAAATTTAAAACCAATCCAATATTTTTTGCTAACGGATGTGCATCAACAAATGCTTTTGCACCTAAAAGTCCAATTTCTTCGGCATCAGTAATTACGATATGAATATCGTTTTTTGGTGTTTTGTTTTGTGCTAAAAAAGCCCTAACACTTTCTAAAATGGTTACTACTCCAGAGCCGGCATCACTTGCGCCTAAAGAAGAATGAGGATTAGAATCGTAATGCGTTAACAACACCAACGATTTTCCAGTTTCACTTCCTTTAATAGTTGCAATAATATTTGCAGTATTTGTTGCCGCTCTCCATTTGTTATTAATGGCAACTTGATGTTGAATTTCTGGTTGTAGTCCTAATTTTTTAAGCTCGTTTACAATATAATTTTGAACTTTTAAATGATCTTCTGAACCTGTATAATGTGCAGTTTTAGAAATTTCTTTTAAATTTTTTAATGCATTGTTGATAGAAAATTCAGTTTCAGAAACTGTTTTATTTTCTGAATAAGAAGGTAACATATCAGCAAAACTCCAATAAATTACAGAGGTTATGATTAGAAAGGAAAGTATCGGAGCGTATTTTTTCATTAGTTGAATGGTTTTTATAAATGTACTAATTTTTTAAATAATCGTTTTATTCTCTTCTGATTAATAAGAAATAATCATTTTCTAACGCCAAATAACCTTGATCATACACATAAAAATACACGTTTCCGGTTTTGGTTTTATAAATCGATGTAAAAAAATGAAAATCAAATCCTTTGTCGAATAATTTAGTTCTCGTCACTTTTGTTTTACCCGAAATATTTAATTCTGATAAAATTTTATAATTTTTTCGCAACCGATTATTGGTATTTCTAATTAAGTTTTTACTTTCTGTATTTACCTTATTATTATAGCTGTTTCGACAATAATCTGTACAGAATTTTTTATCAATTCTTCCCACTATTTTTTCGCCACACTCTAAACATTGCTTTGTTTCCATTGCTTTTTATTTTGATGCCAATAAAGATACTAAAAAACATTTACAAACGACTACAAACGTTTACATACGAAAGTAAGCGCTTTTTAACCGAATAAAATTTGGAAGTGATTGCACCTTTGCCATGTCAAAACGAATTGACAAAAATGATTATAAACTTGCACTGAGCAAAAGCGAAGTGTTTAAAACCTTATCTTATGAGTACGTTAAGAAACAAAGTACAGTTAATTGGAAACTTAGGAAACAATCCAGAAATCATCACCTTAGAAAGTGGTAAAAAATTAGCAAAGATTTCTATTGCTACAAATGAAACTTACAAAAACGCCCAAGGCGAAAAAGTTACAGACACACAATGGCATAATGTTGTTGCGTGGAACAAAACAGCAGAAATCATTGAAAAATATTTACAAAAAGGAAGTGAAGTTGCTATTGAAGGTAAATTAACATCTAGAAGTTACGAAGACAAAGATGGAGTGAAAAAATACATCACAGAAATTGTTTGTAACGAAATGCTAATGTTGGGAAGCAAGTAAAAAGAGAAACTTGCTATGAAAAGAGAAGAGCATCATTTTTGATGCTCTTTTTTGTATGTATTTATTCAATTACATAATCTTGAAAAATTACTCTGATTTATTTCAATATTTGATATAACTTGCATAAAATTTAATCGATTATTTCATTGAAAAACATTTTTACAAATAGTACAATTCCAAAGAAACACATCATTCAAAAAGCATACAATCAAAACACATATTTGGTAAATGGCAAATTAAAAGAATGGAACGGAGCAACAACATCGGTTTATTCTCCAATTTATCAAGAAAATACAGCAGGAGAATTACAACCAACTTTATTAGGAACAATTCCTGATTTAGGAGAAAAAGAAGCGCTAGACTCTTTAGAATCAGCTTGTGATGCGTATGATAAAGGAAGAGGAGAATGGCCAACAATGAAAGTTGAAGAACGCATTGTTTGTATTGAAAACTTTGCCAAAATGATGTTGAAAACCAGAGACGAAGTTGTTAACTGGTTGATGTGGGAAATAGGTAAGCCTTATGAAGAATCGTGTAACGAGTTTGATAGAACGATAGAATATATTGAAGATACCATTACTACTTTAAAAGAAATGGATCAAAAGCATTCTGAGATTAAAAATCATAGTGGAATTTTGGCGCAAGTTCGTAGAGCTCCGTTGGGCGTTGTGTTGTGTTTAAGTCCATATAATTATCCATTAAATGAAACTTTTTGTTTGTTGATTCCAGCTTTAATTATGGGAAATACAACTATTTTTAAACCGGCAAAGCATGGAATTTTATTATTATCTCCATTATTAAAAGCGTTTCAAACTTGCTTTCCAAAAGGTGTAGTAAATATTATTTATGGAAGTGGAAGAGCTTTGGCTACTCCAATTTTAAAATCAGGGAAAGTAGATGTATTAGCATTGATTGGAAATAGCAAATCGGCAAATATTTTACAAGAATATCATCCAAAGAAAAACAGATTACGTTTGGTATTGGGATTAGAGGCTAAAAACCCAGGAATTATTTTACCAGATTGCGATATAGATTTGGCAGTTAAAGAATGTGTTTTAGGTTCGTTTGCTTTTAATGGTCAGCGTTGTACAGCCTTAAAAATATTGTTTGTACACGAAGATATTGTTGCAGAATTCAATCAAAAATTTGTAGAAGAAGTACAAAAATTAAAAGGAGGTTTGCCTTGGGAAGAAAACGTAAATATTACGCCCTTGCCAGAACCAAACAAACCTGCGTACATTCAAGAATTAATTGATGATGCGCAATCAAAAGGAGCAAAAATACTGAATGAAAATGGTGGAGAAATCACCTTAAGTTTTGTAAATCCAGCAGTTTTATATCCAGTAAATGCAACCATGAAAGTGTATCACGAAGAGCAATTTGGACCTGTTGTTCCGATTCTTTCTTTTAAAAACATTCAAGAACCGTTAGATTATATTTCTGAATCTAACTATGGACAACAAGTAAGTTTGTTTAGCAACAATCCAACTACTTTAGCGCCATTAATCGACTCGTTAGTAAATCAGGTTTGTAGAGTAAATATCAATACAAAATGCCAACGCGGACCAGATGTGTTGCCTTTTGTAGGACGAAAAGATTCTGCGGTAAGCACTTTAAGTGTGTATGATGCATTGCGGACTTTTTCTATCAGAACTTTAGTTGCTTTTAGAGATACGGTAACCAATGATAAAATTTTGAAGAATTTATTAGAAAATAATACTTCAAAATTTCTAAGAAAAAAATAAAAGAGATTAACTTACTTGTCCGCCGTTTTTAATTTTTTCAGCAGGTTCTACAAAAGCTAATTTACCATCAGGAGTATCTGTCATTAAAATCATTCCTTGACTTTCTACGCCACGCAAAGTTCTTGGCGCTAAATTGCATAAAACAGTTACTTGTTGCCCAATAATATCTTCAGGATTAAAACTTTCTGCAATTCCAGAAACGATAGTTCTTACATCAATACCAACATCTACTTTTAATTGTAGTAATTTTTTAGTCTTCGGAACTTTTGCTGCTTCTAAAATAGTTCCAATTCTGATGTCTAATTTGGTAAAGTCATCAAATTCTATGATTTCTTTTTGAGGTTCAACAACTTTATTGGCTTGCTCGTTTGCTGTTTTTGTGGCTTGTAATTTTTCTAATTGCGCTGTAATTTCTTCGTCTTCAATTTTAGCAAATAACAATGCTGCTTTATTAATTTGATGATTTGCAGGTAATAATATTTCTTTGGATGAAACATCATTCCAAGAAAGAGATTTCTCACTTTCGTTCGAAATGACATTTAAAATTCCTTTTAATTTGATTGAAGTAAATGGTAAAAAAGGTTCAGATAAAACGGCTAAAGCAGCAGCAATTTGCAAGGCAACATTCATAATTGTTTTTACACGTTCTTCATCTACTTTTATTACTTTCCAAGGTTCTTCATCAGCCAAATATTTATTTCCTAAACGCGCTAAATTCATCAATTCTTGTGATGCTTCTCTAAAACGATAACGCTCAATTGAACGAGAAATCACATTCGGAAATTCTTTTAAAGCAGTTAAGGTTTCTTCATCAACTTCTGATAAATCTCCCGCAGCAGGAATAATTCCATTATAATATTTGTTGGTTAAAACTACAACACGATTGATAAAATTACCAAAAATGGCAACCAATTCGTTGTTGTTTCTTGCCTGAAAATCTTTCCAAGTAAAATCGGTGTCTTTTGTTTCTGGCGCAGTTGCTGTTAATGCATAACGTAATACATCTTGTTTTTCTGGAAAATCTATTAAATATTCGTGCAACCAAACTGCCCAATTTTTAGAAGTCGATAATTTGTTTCCTTCTAAATTTAAAAACTCGTTTGCTGGCACATTTTCTGGCATAATATAATCGCCATGTGCTTTTAACATCGCCGGAAAAATAATACAGTGAAAAACAATGTTGTCTTTTCCTATAAAATGCACCAATTTAGTGTCGTCTTTTTTCCAATAATCTTCCCAATTTTTATTGTTTTCTTTTGCCCATTCTTTGGTTGCAGAAATGTATCCAATTGGTGCATCAAACCAAACATACAATACTTTTCCATCAGCTCCTTTAATCGGAACGGGAATTCCCCAATCCAAGTCACGCGTTACTGCTCTTGGTCGTAAACCGTCATCAATCCAAGATTTTACTTGACCTAAAACATTTGGTTTCCAATCATTTTTATGCCCTTCTAAAATATATTCTTTTAAAAATGCTTCGTGTTTATTTAAAGGTAAAAACCAGTGTTTGGTTTCTTTTAAAGTAGGAACATTTCCTGTAATTGAAGATTTTGGGTTTATTAAATCTGTTGCATTATGACTCGTTCCACAGTTTTCACACTGATCGCCATAACTTTCTTCATTGCCACATTTTGGACAAGTTCCAACCACAAAACGGTCTGCTAAATATTGATTTGCTTCCGCATCGTACAATTGTTCTGTAACTTCCTCGATAAATTCTCCATCATTATACAATTTTAAGAAAAAATCAGAAGCAGTTTTATGATGAATTTCAGCCGAAGTTCTTGAATAATTATCAAAAGTAATTCCGAAATCAGCAAAAGAAGTTTTAATAATTTCGTGGTATTTATCAACTACTTGTTGTGGTGTAATTCCTTCTTTTTTTGCTTTGATGGTAATAGGTACTCCATGTTCATCTGAACCACAAACAAAAAGAACATCTTCACCTTTTAAACGCAAATAACGTGCGTAAATATCGGCAGGAATATAAACACCTGCCAAATGACCAATATGAACAGGACCATTTGTATAAGGTAAAGCAGCGGTAATTGTATATCTTTTTGGAGTATTCATTTCTATGGCATTAATTTTATTCAAAAATTTATTTTGGACAGATTTTTGAAATGCAAAAGTACGGAAAAGCAACGAAAACACATTTTTTTAAGCCGTCAAAAATAGATACATTTACAAAAAGCATTTTTATGAAGATGATTAAACTCTTATTGGTTGTATTTTTATCATTATTTATTTCACACAATCAAGTTAAAGCACAAGAAAATACCAACTCTAATTTAATTACTCCACCTTATTTACAAAAGGGAGATACAATTGCCATTGTTGCTCCGGCAGGGATTTTAATAGATCGTCAAGAGGTGATAGATCAAGCAAAAGAATTGGTAGAAAGCTGGGGTTTACATGTTGTTTATGGTGAGCATTTATTTGATGCTGCGGGTCATTTTTCTGCAACGGATGAAGAAAGAACAGAAGACTTTCAAAAAGCGATAGACAACCCAAATATTAAAGCAATTTGGTCTGGTCGTGGTGGTTACGGAACGGTTCGAATTTTAGACAGATTAGATTTTACGAAGTTTAGAGAAAGCCCAAAATGGATAATTGGATATTCTGATATTACTGCTTTGCATTCTCATTTAAATACGTTAGGTTATGAAACAATCCATGCGATGATGGGAACCAGTTTAGGCGATGATCCAGAAGAAATTACAGCAACGATAAAAACATTTAAAAAAGCAATTTTTGGTGAGCAATTAAGCTACAGTTTAGTTTCTACAAAAGAGAATAGAGAAGGAAGTGCAAAAGGACAATTGATTGGCGGAAATATTTCATTGTTAGTCTCGATGTTAGGTTCTAAAAGTCAAATGAATGCAGAGGATAAAATTTTATTTATTGAAGAAGTTGGCGAATATAAATACAGTATAGATAGGATGTTACAAAGTTTAAAACGTGCAGGATTTTTTGAAAATTGTAAAGGAATTATTGTTGGTGATATTTCTAAAATAAAAACCAATACTACAGAATGGGGAACTTCAATAGAACAGTTAATTTTAGATGTGGTTACCGAATACGATTTTCCAATATTGTTTCATTTTCCTGCCGGACATGAACCAGATAATAGAGCGTTAATTTTTGGGAGAATGGTAGAAATGAATGTAACAAAAAAGGGAATTTCTACTTTAGTTTTTGAAAAATAAAAATGGCTGAACATAATGAACTTGGTAAAAAAGGAGAACAGTTAGCAGTAGATTATTTATTGCAACATAACTACAAAATTATTGCTCGTAATTATCGGTTTTTAAAAGCTGAAATTGATATTATCGCACAAAAAGAAACAATTTTAGCAGCAGTTGAAGTAAAAACACGTTCTTCAATAGATTTTGGAAACCCGCAAGATTTTATAAATCCTAAAAAAATAAAATTACTAGTTTCTGCCATGGATAATTTTGTTGTAGAAAATGATTTAGATGTAGAAGTTCGATTTGATATTATTGCAATTGTAAAACAAAAAAACGTCTTTCAAATAGAACATTTAAAAGACGCTTTTTTACATTTTTAAAGTATTATTCTAAATACTTCATAATTTTTTTAAGTTCTTCTAGTGTTTCTGGTTTTGCTATAATTTTTTTGTTGTTATCTAATACAATATAGGTTGGTGTACTATAAATTTGATAAGTTCTTGCAATTGGATTTTCCCATTTTTGTAAACCTAAAATATGATGCCAACCAATCAAATTTTGTTTCATTTTATTCCACTCTTTATCATCATTTTCCATTGCAAAAGCAATTACTTTTGAGTTTTTAATATCTTTGGTAAATGCATTTAATTGCGGAATTTCTCTTAAACAATGTCCGCAACCCGTACTCCAAAAAACCAACACATAATTACTTGCTTCGTTAATTGTAGAAAGTTTGTAATTTTTTCCGTTTGTATTCCATGTAATTTCTGGTGCAATTCTACCAACCGCAACAACTGTTCTTTCTAAATAATTGACAACAAACTCTGTATTTTGAATATTTGTTGGTAGCTTTTTATAGAAATAATTTAACAAATAATCTGCAAAATCTATATTGTTAGCATTTACAAATTGCGTAATTAAAAACTCTATAATATCTTTTTTAAAGAGTTGATTTTTTGCTTTTTCTAAAACTATTTTTACAGCTTTATCGTGCAATTCTCTTTGCTTAGTTGTGTCATCAGAATAGTTCATATAAAAAACATAATCTGTAATTCTATCAATCAAAAAAGTAGAATTATAAAGTATAGGATTGCTAAAATCTATCGTATCAAAAAAGTGATCGTTAATAGATTTTAAATACACTTGAGGGTTTTTTGCAATATTAGAACTATTATATCTGTTGGTTGCTTTGATAAAATGATACACCATTTTACCTTTAGATTTAGCTAAGTATTTCTTTTGTAAAGCTGCAATTTTTACTAATTGAGTTTTGTATAAAGTTGCTGTTTTAGCAATCGGATTTTTTAAATAAGCAACTTGTAACGAATCGGTTTTATATTGCTGATTAGAAACAACGCTAATATATTCTTGGTATAATTTATTTTCTGAAGATTTAGAAAAAAGGATGGTTTCTTCTGCTTTCTCTGGATTAAAAGTAAAAGCAATATCTTCTTTGTTAAATAAGAAATCGGCAAAACCACTTCCTTCTGTTTTATAACTTACGCGATACGCTCCAGGTTTAGCATCAGCTGGTAACTCAAAAGAAAATTTACCATTTGCAATTTTTCCACTTTTCACAAAAACTTGTCTTGCACCTTCTGTTTTATATAAAATAACCCACGTATATTTTTCTGACGGATTCATTTCTCCGCTAATTTTATATTGTGCTTGTAAGCTAAATGATACAAGGATGAGTAGTAAAAATAATTTTTTCATTAAATGTGATTTAATTTCTTGATAAATTTCAAGAAGTGTTCCAAAATTACCATTTATAACTTAAAATAATTACATTGCTTTAAAATTATTAACATGAATTTTACAAATAAAGTTATTTGGATAACTGGAGCTTCATCTGGCATTGGAAAAGAACTAGCAATTTACTTGTCTAAATTAGATGCAAAATTAATTATATCTGCAAGAAACGAAGAAAAATTAGAAGCGGTAAAACAAGCTTGCGAAAACTCAGAAACGATTAAAATTTTACCGTTAGATTTAGAAGATTATTCAAACTTTAATATAAAAGTTAGCGAAGCTATAAGCTGGTTTGGAAGAATAGATGTTTTGGTAAATAATGGCGGAATTAGTCAGCGTTCTTTAGCAAGGGAAACCTCAATAGATGTTGATAAACGCATCATGAATATTAATTATTTAGGAACTATTGCGTTAACAAAAGCAGTATTGCCACATTTTATAAAAAACAACAACGGACAATTTGTTGTAACAACAAGTATTGTTGGTAAAATTGGTACGCCATTACGCTCAAGTTACGCAGCATCTAAACACGCTTTGCATGGTTTTTTTGATAGTTTACGAGCAGAAAATCATAAAAATAACGTTGCTGTTACTTTAGTTTGCCCAGGTTTTGTAAACACAAATGTTTCAATAAATGCGTTAACGGGTGATGGAACTGCACAAAATAAGATGGATGTTGCTACACAAAACGGAATTGCTCCAAATCGATTTGCAAAATTAATGGCAAAAGCAATGTATGCTAAAAAAGAAGAAGTTTTTATTGCCGGATTTAAAGAAAAATTAGGTGTTTATGCAAAACGATTTTTCCCGAAATTGTTATCAGTTATGATTCGAAAATTGAGTGTTACTTAATAAAATCTAAGGTTTCAAAATAAGAAACAATGGCTTCTTTCATTAATACAGATTGTTCGCCTGGTTTTAAATTTGGCAACTGATTTGTGGTTTTGTAATGTGGCCAGCCATCATTATCAAAAAACTCAAATTCGTAATAACCATAAGGTTCTAATAATTTGCAAATAGCAATATGCATTAAATTTACTTTTTCGTCTTTCTTAAATCTTCTGTGGCCTTGTCCTAATTCTTGAACACCAATTAAATAAATAATTGCATCAATATTTAAAGCATCTCCATCAGCAAACTGTGTTGATAAATTATCAACTAACAAATTCCATTTTTCTTTTAAAGAAGTAATCTCTGTCATAAATTTTAACTAAGTAACAAAGATACATACTATCTGTAATATTTTACTTTAAAATAGTAGTCATTTGAGTTTTTAATATTTTTATAGTATGTTAGCAAGTACTAAGAAAAAAAGATGAATTGGGCTTTAGGTATAGTAGTAATTTTAATACTCTTGTATTTAATAGGAAAGTATAATTACAAAAAAAGAATAAAAAAATTTAGACTTAAACTTATTGAAAATTGGGGGAAACCAAAACATCGAAACTATTATAATTTTTTTGTAATTGGGAAATATTTTGAAAATAATGTACACAAAAATAAGGCGTTCCATCTTATTTCTGAAAAGTGTAAAATCGATTTAGATCTTGAAGCTGTTTTTAAACTTTTAGACAGAACTTCTTCTAAAATAGGACAACAATATTTATATTTTAAACTTCGCACAATTGGTACAATAGAAAATTTGTTATCATTTAATTCGTTAATCAATGTTTTCGAAAAAAATGAATCTTTGAGACTTCATTGTCAACTATTATTATCTAAACTAAACTCAAATGAATCGTATTATTTAGAAGAATTAATTAACGGCAAACAACTTCAAAAGCCAAAAAATATTTGGGTAGTTAAATCTTTAACCATCTCGGTTATTTTAATCCTAGTTTTAGGTTTTATATATCCTATAATTTTTCTTTTGTTAATTCCTATTTTAACAGTAAATATGGTTTTTCATTATAAAAATAAAGATAATGTTAATTACTATTTACAAGGAGTAAGTCAATTGTCTAAAAGTCTTAAAGTAGGTGAAAAATTAGCCAAATTTTTTGAAATAAAAGAACATTATAAAGAGTTTCCTTTTCTAAAAAGAATACGAGCTATTAAATTTAAAACAGAGTTTGTTAGCTTCGAAAAGAACATCAATAATGAGTATTTATTTGTTGTTTGGTTTTTTGTAGAAGTTATTAAAACACTCTTTAATATCGAATATTTAGTGTTTTTTAGTTTTGTAGATTCTTTAGAAAAAGAAAAGAAAAATATCGAGCAACTATTTCTTTTTATTGGAGAAATAGATGTTGCCATATCTACAGCTTCAGTAAAAGCAGGAAACCACCAAATATGCACTCCGCATTTTACAAATAAAAAAGAAATTATTTTAAAAGGAATGCACCATCCTTTAATAGATAATTGCGTTGTTAATGATGTAACATTAATTGACAAAAGTATGCTGTTAACAGGATCTAATATGTCTGGTAAAACTACATTTATAAGAGCAGTAGCCTTAAACAGTGTTTTAGCACAAACATTACATATTTGCTTTGCAGAAGAATATTCAGCGCCATTTTTTAGAGTATTTTCATCGATTAGAATAACAGATGATGTATTAGACAATACCAGTTATTATTTAGAAGAAGTTTTAACTGTAAAAGAGTTGGTTGAAGCTTCGAAAAATACAGAACCATGCTTGTTTGTATTAGATGAAATATTTAAAGGAACAAACACCATAGAAAGAATTTCTGGAGGAAAAGCAATCTTATCTTATTTGAACCAAAAAAATCATATCGTTTTGGTTTCAACACACGATATTGAATTGACAGAATTATTAGAAAAAGAAAAGTATGAGCTTTTTCATTTTAGAGAACAGATAGAAAATGATAAACTCTTTTTTGATCATAAATTAAAAAAAGGAAAATTAAAAACTAGAAATGCACTTAAAATTTTAGAATTATATAAATATCCAGCTGAAATAATTTTAGAAGCGCGGAAAACAGAACAATATTTTTTTGATTAAAAGGTTTTTAAGAAGAAAAAATCAATTATTTTTAGACAATAAATTTCAATTTTTAATAGATGAATGTTTTTGACATTGTAATTACCGTATTTTTATTATTCGGGTTTGTAAGAGGTTTAATGAAAGGTCTTTTTATAGAAGTAGCCTCTTTAGTTGCTTTAATTGGTGGTATTTGGGGATCAATTCATTTTTCATATTTTATTGGAGATTTCTTAAAGGAAAGTGTTTCTTGGTCTGAAAAAAAAATTGCATTAGCAGCATTTGCCATTACTTTTATTGTGATAATAATAGTAGTTAGTTTATTAGGGAAATTTTTAACAAAATTAGCAGATTTAGCAGCGCTAGGAATGGTAAATAAAATTTTAGGAGGTCTTTTTAGCTTTGTGAAAATTGGCTTGGTTTTAAGTATTGTTTTTATCTTTTTTGATAGAATGAATTCTAGTATTTCTTTTATTGAAAAAGAAACCTTAGACGAATCTATTTTATACAAACCTGTAAAGAGTATTGCTCCAACAATTTTTCCATCAATAATAAAAGAAAATAGTGTTGATGAAGATATAATTGATGATATTGTAAAAAAAGTAGCATAAAAAAAGGCTTGCAATTGCAAGCCTTTTTACTATTTTAAAATAATTGTTTTACAACATAGTAACTTTTCCGCTACTTATATGATAAACTCCACCAACTATTTTAATTTCTCCATTTTCTTCCATTTCATTTAGAATAGGACTTCTTTCTCTAATTCTTTGAATAGTTAAGCGAACGTTGTTTTCAATTGTTTTTTCAACAAACTCATTGTTAGAAGAATTGTGCTTTCCTTTAATTTGAGTTTCAGATAATTTAACAGCTGGTTTTATATTTTCTAGTAATGCAGTAATGTTCCCTAATTCTACATGATCACAAGCCGCTTTTATTGCACCGCAACTTTCGTGTCCTAGCACAAAAACTAATTTACTTCCTGCAACTTTACAAGAATATTCCATACTGCCTAAAATATCTGTGTTTTCAAAATTACCAGCAACTCTAGCAACAAAAACGTCTCCAATTGTTTGATCAAAAATTAATTCTACAGGAACTCTAGAATCAATACATGATAGTACAATTGCTTTTGGATGTTGACTTTCTGTTGTTTGAGAAATTAATGCTTTATGATCTATTGAGTGTACTTCGTCTCTAATAAAACGAGCATTTCCTTCTATAAAATCTTGTAACACCTTCATTGGTGTTAAATTATCCTGTTGTTCTTTTGTAATTGCTTTATTTCTATGTGGCATAATTTATTTTTTTAATTGTTGTTCTTTAATCCAATTTGTGCAATTAGAAAAAGAAGTAAAAATGTGTTCTTTTTTAATTAATTCTGGAATAATCCCAATTCTTTCCATCATATATCTTGGTTGCTTTAACAAGTTTACAAATAAAACTTGAATATTCTTTTTTTGTAATTCTTGAAGCACATCTTCCATTGCATATAAACCAGATTGATCCATATATTGCATTCTTCCTAAACGAATAATAACAGATGTTGCGTTTTCTGGAATTTGCTGCGCTAAACTATGAAAATCACTCGTTGTTCCAAAAAACAAAGGCCCTTTGATGTGTTTAATAAATACTTTTTCTTTTAAACCCTCTGGGAAATCAGCTTCATCTGACCAGTTTTTTTCTTTCTTTAACGATTTTACATCCGATCGTTCTGCTGCTAAATCACCAATTTTTTTCATAAACATTAACGAAGCAATTATTAATCCAATTCCTACTGCATAGACTAAATTCCAAAAAGTAGATAGTATTAATACAACCATCATAATTACTACTTCAGAACTTAACTTAATTGGACCAATTTTTAGATCTTTTGGTAAACTAGGAATTGCTTTTAATCCTCTGTAATCCATAACGCCAATACCAACTGTAATTAAGATACCCGCTAATACTGCAGCAGGAATTTGAGAAGCAATAGGTCCTAATCCAAGTAAAATTATTAATAAAATAATACCGGCAATCATTCCAGACAGTTTTGTTTTTCCTCCAGAATTTATATTTACAACAGTTCTAATGGTTGCACCAGCTCCAGGAATTCCACCAAATATTGCTCCAATACTATTTCCAATTCCTTGACCAATTAATTCTTTATTTGGTTTGTGCTTGGTTTTAGTCATATTATCTGCCACAACACTTGTTAAAAGAGAATCTATTGCTCCTAATAAGGCTAATGTTAAAGCAGTAAAAATATAGGGCACAACGCTTCCAAAGTTAAATTCTGTAAATAAGGATAAGTTAGGAATAGGAAAACCACCAGGAATTGTTTCTATAGCTCTGTAATCTAACTTAAAAACAACGGCAACTCCAGACATTACAAGTAATGCTACTAATGTACTTGGAAATTTTGTTGTTATTCGTTTAAAACCATATATTATAATGATGGTTCCTAAAGCGAGTAATAATTCTAAAATGTTGATGTTTTTTAAAGCATTGGGCAATACTTTAATTGCGCCAATAACACCAGATGCTTCTTTAGAAGCCAATGTTTCAGATTCTTTTAAAATATCACTTTCAGTAATTTTTTCTGCTCTAACTATAGTTTCTTTAAAGTTTTCTAACACGAAAATTCCTTCTACTGCCTCTTTCTTTAAAATATTCTCTAAAATTACTTCTTCTGCTTGTGGTTTAAATTGATTTACAAACACAGTATCTTCTTTTGGGTAATACCCTAAAGAAGGTAAAATTTGAGTAATTAAAATAATCACTCCAATTGCGGTCATAAAACCAGAAACAACCGGATACGGAATATACCGGATATATTTTCCTACACCCAAAACTCCTAAGCCAATTTGCATTAAACCTGCTAATAAAAAAACGGTTAAAATTGCTGGTAAAGCTTTAGAAATGTCGCCATCATTTGCAGCAATAATTCCAGCAATAACTACCATACTTACAGCTGTCATTGGAGCTGTTGGTCCAGAAATTTGTGTATTTGTGCCTCCAAAAAGAGCAGCAAAAAAACTTAAAAAAATAGCTCCGTATAATCCAGCACTTGGACCAAGACCAGAACTAACTCCGAATGCTAATGCTAATGGTAAAGCAACAATTCCAGCAGTAATACCACCAAAAAGATCGCCTTTAATGTTTTTGAACATAATATATATTTTTTTAACCTCTAATGTAATTTTTTGAAGTTATTTAATGATAAAATTTATAAACGAATTTTTATCTCTTGTAAAAAAGAGAGAGATGTTTTTACAGAAAATTAAAGATATTCTGGAGGTGGAAAAACCAAATTTAAATATGGTTTTGTGTAATTTTTGTTAGTATGTTGTAGTAGGGCACTAACTTTTTTTGTTGAAGAAATGACAAGTTCATTTATGTTTAAATGAGATAAAATAATTTTTGCTTTTTCTAGTTGATTGTTGCTAGATTCTTCTTCTGAATTTGAATAAACGTAAGATATATCAACAGAACTATCTACTAGTGTTATTACAGTTGGTACTATAATAAATGCTAGAAAGAGGATTGAAAAAAAAACAGCTATTTTGTTTTTGTGCATTTTTATTTTTAATAAATAATTCTTGCTAAGATAAGCTTTTTAACAAAAAGAGTTGTATTAATCTGTTAACATTTTTATATTTTCTGAGGTAATCCAACCAACTTTTCCGTCAGATAATTTTATTTTTTTCCAGTTATCTATTGCATCTAAAACATTAACTTTTGTGCCTTCATGTAATTCAAAAATTATATCTGAATTAGATGTTGGTGCATTGTTAACAGCTGTCTTTGGAGAAAAAATTATTGCATATTTTGTGTTCATTGCTTTTTTATATTGATCGTAAGTAATAAACACCGTAATAATCAGCAGTAAAAAAGAGAACATGCTGGTTAAAAAATACATACGTTTTTTATTAGAAATTGTGGTATAGTAAAAAAGTAAAAATAAAATGGCTGCTAAAAAAGAAAAAACTATTGATAACATTGACCATTGATTGTACGATAGTTTTTTTAGGTAATTAAGTTCTAACCGTTGTAAAAATGTTTTAGGCAACTCTTCAATATTATCAATCGTCATTCTTCTTGCAAACTCTAAATTAGTTTCAGCATCTTTATTTAATGGATCTAATAACAATGCTTTTTCGTAATTATAAATGGTAGGTGCAACCTTATTTAATTTATAATATGAATTTCCTAAATTGTAATATAAAGCAGATGAGATAGAGTCTTTTGCTTCTATTTCTTTGTACATTTTTATAGCTTCTTCAAACTTACCATCTTTGTATAAAAGGTTCGCATTATCAAACAAAGCTTTAGTACTGGTTTGCGCAACAAAAATTGTTGATGACAACATACATAAAAAGAAAAATAATTTTTTCATTTGTTTATAATTGTTTGTCTAAAGCAGTTATTACTGTTATAGATTTTTCATAATCATCATTCATCATTACAACAGTTATTGGGGTGTAACGTGCTATGTCACAATTATTCAATACTTCAATAAAAGCTTTAATTGTGGTCTTTTCTATCTGTTTAGAATTTAAAATTTCTATAATATTATCTCTACTAATATCAGAAGTTTCTATTTGTAATTTTGCTTTTAAATAATTGTGCAATGCTTTTTCAAGAGCAATATAAAATTGCTCTTTATTTCCTAATTGTTTTTTTGCTTCAGAAAGATGTTTTCTAGCTAATTTATCTGTTTTTCTTCTTTTAACACCTACAAGATCACTTTTTCTTTTATCTGAAATGATATACATAATAATTCCTATTGGTATTGCAATTAATGGTAATAAAAGCAACAAATAAAATAATGTTGACTTGTAGAAATCTTCTTGTTGTAATGGAACAAAAGCACTTTTTGTTTGAATATATCTAAAATTAGCTCCTGTTACAGTAACATCTTTTTTAACATTATTTGTTGTAGTCTTAATTGTTTTTCCTTCTAAAACATTTACAAATAAGTCTTCAGTTGTAATCGTTTTGTATTTTTTTTCGGATGGGTTGAAATAAGAAAATGAAACTTTTGGAATTTTATATTTCCCTTTAAATTGCGGCACAACTGTATATAAATCATACACAGAGCCTCTAATTCCATTAGTGGTTGTATTTACAATTTCTTTATGTTCTGGAGTGTAAATTTCTAATTCTTTTGGAGTTTCAATTTTTGGAATTTCAAATAATTTTAGATTTCCCTTTCCGTTAACAATAACCTTTATTTGTGAAGATTCATTAGCTTTTAAATCGTTTTTACTTGATGTAATATTAAAATCGAAATCTCCAACAGCACCGTTAAAATTTTTTGGCTTATTTTCTAATGGTAATTGTTTTACATTAATGTTTCTTTTTGCAGATGAAAATGCTTTGGTAACGTTTCTAGTGATTGGGTTTCCAAAGAAATCGCCTCTACCAGTTGGCACACCAATTAAAATGTCCATTTTCATTGGTTCGATTAATAGTTTTCCAGATTTAGTAGGGATTAATAATGCTCTTTTTAGCACTACATATCTGTAATTTTCTCCGTTATAAATTCCGCTTTTAATCTGTAAATTATTAATTTTTATATCTTGATTCCAAAAACCATTATACTGCGGAGTTTCTGTAACAGAAAAATCTTTTACAGCGATGTTTTCACTTACATATAATTTATATTCCACATAAATACCTTCACCAACATAAGGTCTAGTTTTAGAAACTTCGGCAACTAAATGCACATTTTGTTGTGCTATATAATTTGGGTCGTTTGGATTTGGCGGAATATCAACAGCCTTAAGAATATTCATTTTCACTGAATTTGACGTCAGTGTTTTTCCGTTTAATTGAATGGTTGCTCCAGATATCGAATAAGTTCCAACAGCTTTTGGTTCAATAATAAATGTATATGATTGCGAAAAACTTACTTTTCCGTTTATCCAAGATTGATTTACAGATTGACTTGGGCCAGCAACAACTTTAAAATTTTTAAAACTTGGAGGTTTAAAATCATCTGCACCTTGTTTATCAATAGAAAAAATAATTCTAAAGCGTTCATTTACGCCTAATTTACTCTTGCTTACAGTTGTTTTAAATTCTGTTTGAGCAAAAATAAATTGAGCTATTAAACTCAGTAATAAAAATATGTAAATGCTTTTATTTTTCATTTTTAGATGGTCAAAAATAACAACTTTTAGAGAAAATTAAAACACAAAAATTACCAATCTTTTTCTTGTTTAACTTTTGTTCCTTTAGCTTTTTTAACATTCATTTTCTTATGAGTTTTATTCTCCTCATTATTTAAACTTTCTAGTAATTGTTTAATCTGTTGAGGCGTCATATTACCCTTTTTAGGTTTTGGTTTTTGCGGGTTCTTTTTTTGATCGTTCGGATTCTTTTTTTGTTTTTGATCATTGTCTTTATCTCCGTCTTTTTGATCTTTATTTTTGTCGTCTTTCTTTTTATCTCCTTTATCGTCTTTTTTATCTTTGTCGCCTTTTTTATCTTTATTTTCTTTTTTGTCTTTGTTATCTTTTTTCTTGTCGTCTTTTTTATCTTTATTTTTCTCTTTTTCCTTTTTTAAGAGTTCTTTAGCTACTGCTAAATTGTAACGAGTTTCATCATCATTCGGGTTATTTCTTAACGAATTTTTATACGCATCAACAGCTTGCTGATATTGCTTTTGTTCCATTGCAGTATTGCCAATATTATGAAAAGACTCAGCTTTTGTGAATTTATCTTTGGTGTTTTTTGCCGAAACCTCGTATTGTGGAATGGCTTCTTTAAAGTTTTTTTGTTGATATAAAGCGTTTCCTAAATTATAACTTGCTTTTTTATAACTTGCATTTTTTTCTAATGCTTTTTTAAATAATACACTTGCGTCTGTATATTTTTCTTGCTGATACAATTCGTTTCCTTCTCTTAACAAGCTTCTTGCTTCTCTTTGTAAAACGATAGAATCTTTAACTTCTTGGGCGTTTAAAAATGTTGTGAAAAACATCAGAAATAGTAAAAATGTATAATGTGTTTTCATAATTTTGTAGTTAATGTTCGTTAAATAAATCGATTTTTTTAACCCATTTTGTTTTCTTGTCTAAAAAGAAAACATCTATTAATAAAAAGAAAATTCCTATTCCAATAAACCATTGAAATTGATCTTTATAATCTGAAAATTGTTTGGTTTCAAATTCGCTTTTTTGTGCGTTTGCAATTAATTTTTCAATAAAATCTACGGGTTTTTCAGTTTTATTTCCGTCAATATATCTTCCACTTGCTGCATTTGCAATTGCTTCTAATACATCCGATTTTCTTTTGGTAATTACTGTTTCTCCTTTGTATTTTTTATAACCAATTAAAGAACCACCTACTTTCATTGGAATTGGGCTGCCTTTTTCTGTTCCAACACCAATTGCATATACTTTTATGCCTTCTTTAGACATGTTTTGAGCAACTTGTTTAGTATCTTCTTGATGATCTTCTCCATCAGAAATAATAATTAAAAAACGATTGGTTTGTTCGTCATTATTATAATATGTTTTTGCCAAATTTAACGCTTCATTTATGGCAGTTCCTTGACTAGAAACCATGTCTGGATTTGCATTTTGTAAAAACATTTTTGCAGCTGCGTGGTCTGTTGTTATTGGTAATAAAGGATATGCATTACCAGCATAAATAATAATACCAACTCTGTCGCTTCCTAATTTGTCTATAATTTTAGAAATAATTTGCTTTGCTTTTTCTAATCGGTTAGGAGCAATATCTTCTGCTAACATACTTTTAGAAACGTCTAGTGCAAAAACAACATCTACACCTTCGCGTTTTATTGTTTTTAATTTGGTTCCCATTTTAGGGTTTACCAATGAAATGATTAAAAAACTAATTCCAATTGCTAAAAAAACCATCTTTAAAACACTTTTAAAAGTGGAAGTATTTGGTGCCAATTTTTCTAATAAAACAGTATCAGTAAATCTTTTCTGTGCTCTTTTTTTCCACCAAAAAGCCAAAAGAAATACAACAATTATTGCAGGAATAATTGCTAAATAATAAAAATATATAGGTTCTTCTATTTGATACATTTTTTGTTCTTCAAAGATTCAATATTATTTACTAGTGGTGTTTTCATTTTAGTCTTTTAATCTTTTACTTTTTTAATAATATTATATAAAACTTTTAAATAGCGTGTTTTTTAATATATATTCTAAAATTAATAATCCTAAAGCGAGTAGTACTAAAGTTCTATATAATTCTTGATAATTATAATATTTAAATTCTTCTATTTTGGTTTTTTCTAACTTATTTATTTCATCGTAAATAGCCTTTAATTCGGTATTATCGGTTGCTCTAAAATATTTTCCTTCGGTTTCGTTTGCAATATATTTAAGCAATTCTTCATCAATTTCTACTTGCTGTTTTCTAAATTGTAATTTACCAGTTCTTGGATCTTTAAAAGCAGGAAAATCTGCCATTCCGTTAGTTCCAATACCAATTGTATATGCTTTTATAGAAAGTTCTTTTGCCAATTCTGTTGCTGTTTTTGGGTCGATAAATCCAGAATTATTTACACCATCTGTCAATAAAATAATGACTTTACTTTTTGCTTTGCTTTCTTTTAATCTGTTTACTGCAGAACCCAATCCCATTCCAATTGCAGTTCCACCTTCTAATTGTCCCCATTTAATTTCTGAAATGGTTCTTTTTACAATTCCTTTATCACTCGTAATTGGTGTTTGTGTAAAACTTTCACCTGCGTACACTACAATTCCGATTCTATCATTTGGTCTTTGATTTACAAAATTTGTAGCTACTTTTTTTAAGGCTTCTAATCTGTTTGGTTTTAAGTCTCTTGCCAACATACTTGCAGAAACATCAATTGCCATCACAATATCAATACCTCTATTGGTTTTTGTTTTTTTACTAACGGCAACATTTCTTGGTCTTGCTAAGGCTAAAATTAAAAGACACAATGCGCTAATTCTTAACACAAAAAGTATTGGTTTTAATTTTGAAATGATAGATTGTTCTGCTTTAAATCCTTTTATGCTTGGTATGGTTAGTGTTGCAGAACTTCTTTTACGGACCAAAACGCGCCAAATAATTACTAACGGAATTAGTGTAAACAACCAGAAAAACTCTGGGTTATAAAACTCAAAATTACTCCAGTTCATCTTCATCGGTTTTAATTTCTGGAGTTTCTTTTACTTCAGGTTTTAATTCAGTTACAACATCTTCTGCTTCTTTTCTGTTTGCTTCAATTTGCTCAGACATTGGTTTCGATTTTGCAAATTTTACCAAATCGGCTTCCCTTAACAAATCGCGTAATTTTTTAATCGTTTCTTTAGTTGTATAAATTGCTTTAGAGTCATTAAAATCGGTTAAAACATCAATCAATTCGTCTGTAGTAGATTCTAATGCGGGCACTTTTAATTCGCGCTCTATAAATCCTCTAACAATTTCTGTTAATTCGCTATAATATTCTTTTATCTGATTGTTTTGCCACAATAATTTTTCATCCAATTCATGTAGTTTCTGAATTGCTTCTTCATAAGGTGGTAAAGCAGGTACAATAATTTCTTCTTTTACCTCCTTCTTTTTTCGCAATACGAAATACAGAAGTAATCCAATTAAGAGTAATACAATTAAAGCATACCATACATAAAGTTTAAAATCATCAAACTGATAAGGTTCACTTTGAATGGCTTTAATAGGAAACATTTTTTGTTTTGTTGTATCAATTGCCACAGTTGCCACTTTTATCAACAAAGAATCTGTTAAAAATAATTTCTGACGGATAAATATTTGTTGTTGCGGAATGTAATATGCACCGCTATCAAAACTAGTTAAGATATATTTTTTTATCAATTGATTTTTTAGTGTATCAATTTTTTTGTTTTCGATAATTTCTAAACCGGTTAAATTTTCTAGCTTAGGAATGATAACATTTTTTGTGTCATTAACTGTTATTTTAAATTCAAATTGCTCGCCAATTCTAATGTTAGTTGTATCAATTTCTGCTTTTACAACAGGTTTTTGCTGCGCAAAACTTACAATTGAGAATAATAATAATATGTAAAATATTTTTTGTTTCATTATCGTTTTGTCTGGTAGAGCGGAGTAGAGACCTAATTAACCTCTCGACTCCGCCCGAGGAGACATTATTTTATTGTTTATCCTTTGTGTTTAAAATAGCCTAATAATTTTTTTACATAATCATCATCTACACGAGTTGTAATTGTTCCTGCGCCAGATATACTAAATGTTTTTGTATAATAATCGTGTAAACGCAATGCATTTGCTTTGTAATTGGTTCTAATATTTTTAGAACTTGTATTTATCAATTGTACGTTACCAGTTTCTGCATCTAGCATTGGTACTATTCCTAAATTCGGAATTTCCTCATCGTGTTTGTCAAAAATTTTGATTCCTGTTACATCGTGTTTTCTTCCAGCAATTTTTAATGTTTGTTCGTAATCATCGTCCATAAAATCTGACAATAAAAAAACAATTGCTTTCTTTTTTAGTACATTTGATAAAAATTTTAACGCTTCATTGATGTCAGTTTTTTTACTTTTTGGTTTAAAATCAATCAGTTCTCTAATAATTCTTAACACATGACTTTTTCCTTTTTTTGGCGGAATGTATAATTCTATTTGATCAGAGAAAAGGATCAATCCAACTTTATCGTTGTTCTGAATAGCAGAAAAAGCCAAAGTAGCGGCAATTTCTGTAGCTGTATCTCTTTTAAATTGTTGATTTGTACCAAAGAATTCAGAACCAGAAATATCAACCATTAATAGCATGGTTAATTCTCTTTCCTCTTCAAAAACTTTTACATAAGGTTCGTTGTATCGCGCAGTAACATTCCAGTCTATTGCTCTAATATCATCTCCATATTGATATTGACGCACTTCAGAAAACGTCATTCCACGACCTTTGAAAGTTGAGTGATATTCGCCACCAAAAATATGATCAGACAAACGACGTGTCTTGATCTCTATTTTTCGTACTTTTTTAAGTATTTCTTTAGTTTCCATTTTTCCAGTAAACAGTATTCAGTCGCAGTTTTCAGTTATATAAGCAGAATGTTAATTTTTAAAATAGTATTCAGTAAGAGTAAGCAACTGCCAACTGCTACTGATTTTTACTGCCAACTATTTATGGAACTTCAACTTCGTTAATAATGCTATTAATAATGTCTTCTGAAGTTACGTTTTCTGCTTCTGCTTCGTAGGTAATTCCTATTCTATGACGTAAAACATCGTGTACAACAGCTCTAACATCTTCTGGTATTACATAACCTCTACGTTTTATAAAAGCATAACATTTTGCTGCTTTTGCTAGGTTAATACTTCCACGAGGTGATGCTCCAAAGCTGATTAAAGCATTTAAATTAGGTAAGTTATATTTCTCTGGATAACGTGTTGCAAAAATGATGTCTAGAATATATTTTTCTATTTTTTCATCCATATAAACCTCATTAACAACTTCACGAGCTTTTAATATTTGCTCAACAGAAATTACTGGGTTTACATTGATAAAATCATTGTTTAAATTCTGACGCATAATCGTTTGTTCATCCGAAATTTTTGGATAATCAATCACTACTTTTAACATAAAACGGTCAACTTGTGCTTCTGGTAAAGGATACGTTCCTTCTTGTTCTACCGGATTTTGAGTTGCCATTACCAAGAAAGGTTCATCTAACTTAAACGTAGTATCACCAATTGTAATTTGACGTTCTTGCATGGCTTCTAATAAAGCAGATTGTACTTTTGCAGGCGCTCTGTTAATCTCATCAGCCAACACAAAATTGGCAAAAATTGGCCCTTTTTTAATCATGAAATCATTTTCTTTCATGTTGTAAATCATGGTTCCAACAACATCGGCGGGTAATAAATCTGGTGTAAACTGAACCCTACTAAAAGAAGCTTGAACCGCTTTAGATAATGTGTTAATAGCTAGTGTTTTTGCCAAACCAGGAACACCTTCAAGCAGAATATGTCCGTTTCCTAACAAACCGATTAACAACCGTTCTATCATGTCTTTTTGACCTACAATAACTTTGTTCATTTCTAAAGTTAAAATATCTATAAAGGCACTTTCTCTTTCAATCTTTTCATTGATTGCTCTTACATCTACATTCATTTGTTGTTCTATCATTTTAGAATTTTAAGTGTGATAAAAATTTGTTGGAAACAAAACTACAATATTAACATTTTTTTTCTTGTTAAAAGAATGCTAAAGATTTGGTTAAAGTATTGTGAAAAGTAAGTTGTTTAGAGCAAGTTTGCTGTTTTTAAAGAAGCTAATATTCTACAAATTATAAGCAATACTAAACATTACAACTCTAGGTAAAATATAGGTTTTTGTATCTCTAATTAAATACTCAGAAAAGCTATTGTTTTGTTTAAACGTAGTATTAAATAAATTGGTTGCTTTTATTTTATAACTCCATGCACTATCATCATTTTTATAAGATAATGTTGCGTTGGCTAATTCATATACATTTTTTTGACCTAAATTTTTATTTTGATAATTTGACTGTGTATAATCAAAATTAAAAATAAATCCTTTTAAAAAAGCATAGTCAATATTTAGATACGGTTCTGATTGTACAAATTTAGAAATAGAACTACCAGAAGTGTAATTTCCAATAGTTCTTTTATAACCAACTTCTATGGTAGGAAAATTATCAAACAAGGTTTCTATACCAACATCAGCAGTATAACTATTATTTTTATTGGTTTGAATTTGATTATTAATATTTTGCACGTATTTAGAAAGATTAACAGTTCCTCTTAATTTGTATTTTATTTTTTTAATGGTTTTTTCAATATTGGAATTCATCATTAAGTTTTCTAAAGGATTGTCTATTAACTGCATCGTTACATATTGATTTGCTCTTTGTGTTGGATCTGGATTTGTTTGATCTAACACTACTAAATTAGTAAATCCTTTTACTTTTTTTGTGTAATTTGCCATAACGTGCATCATTAAACCTCTGTACAAACTAAAACGGCTATAAAAGATACTAGCATTGTGATACAACTCATTTTCTAAATTCTCATTTCCTTTAAAAACCGAATTGTACGATTGTAAATAAAACTGACTTGCTAATTTGGAAGCATCAGAAAAATTGGTTTTTAAGTTGTAACGAATTTGTATGCTTTTAGATTTATTGAACTCAATTTTTGCTAAAAAATCGGGCAAAGCAATCCATTTAGATTTTGAGAATTGGGTTTGCTGTAGTACATTCCAATTATAATTATGTAATACAACTCCTTGCTTTACCGTAAAAATACCTGTTCTAAATTTATAATGTAATCCCAGATAAAAATCATTTAATTTAAAATTTACATCGTTTCCAAATCCGTTAGCAGAAAAATCATTAAAAGAACCATTGTCTAATTCTTGTTTGTCTGTTGTTAAGAAATTTTCATTTGACAAACTATTTCCTAAAGTGGTGTAAATATGATTGTTGTTATTCAGTACCCAAAAATGTTTGAAAATAGCATTAAAATTATGCTGCTCTATTTCTCTATTTTGATGTAAACGATATGCGCTTTGCGAATTATCAACAGGAATTAATCCTTGTAAAATTTGATTGGTGGTTTGCCAATAATTGGTTGGATTATTTTTATCAAACGCATAATCTGCAATAAAAGAAAAGGTATGTTTTGTTGATTGCTGTTGATGCCATTCTATATTCTGACTAACAGAAATAGCATCTGTTTTTTTATTAGTGTTAAAGATGTTTTGCGTGCTATTTATGGTAGAATAAATTTCGTTATTATTTTTATTATTGGTTTTTTTAACTTGTGTTCTTGCATACCATTGCGCTTTTTTAGTTGGTGCATATTCTAAGTTTAATTTTCCGATACCAAATACATTTTCTGCATTTGTGCTATTTTCTTTTTGTTCTGTAATAGTTGCATATATATTGTTGCTTTCTTCAAAACTATTGGTGTTGGTGCTTGATATAATTGCAAATCCAGAAACATCTAATTTACTTGTAGCTGTTTTGGTAATATTTAAAGCGGCAAATTTATTTTCGCTTTTTAAAATATCGTTACTATTTAAAAATTGTGAAAAATCATCTCTTCCCCATTTAAAATTTCCGTTAAAAACTGCGTTAATTCCGCCCTGAAAATTCATGTAATCTGAAAACGTAAATGTTTTTTCGCCTGTGTTATTTAAGTTTCCAATAAAATTTACATTTGTTTTTGGGCTGTAATAAAATAGGTTGGCATTTGTTCTATAATAGTTTTTATTTCCTTTACCAGCTTCAACATCTCCAAACATAAAATTCTTTTTGTCTTTTTTTAATTTGATGTTCATTGCCATATCATCAGAATCTGAGATGTTTTTTAAAAAAGCAACTTCGTTGTAATTGTCTAAAACTTCTACTTTATCAACCGCATCCGCAGGAATATTATTTACCGCCAACTTTGTACCACCGTTAAAGAATTTTTTATTATCAACCAAAAGAGTTGTTATTTTTTTACCATTCACAGTTACTCCTCCGTTTTTATCAACCTCTACACCAGGTAATTTATTTAATACGTTTTTTAGTTTCCGTTCTGTGCCATCTACAAAATGTTTGGTATTGTAAATGGTGGTGTCTTGTTTTACAATTACGGGCATTTCAATAACCACTTCGTCTAATTGGTTTTTTGCTTCTTTTAAGATGAAGTTTTTAGTAGTAGTTTTAGTTGCGGTAAATGGATGGTTTATTGGCTCAAAACCCATATAACTAATACTTATAGTGTATTGCTTATCTTTAATTAATTCTAATCTGTACATACCATCGTTGTCTGTAATAGCGAATTTTAAATTCTTAGTAACGTCTTTGGGTTTGGCAATTACATTGGCATAAGCCAACGGAGTTTGCAAACTATCTTTTACACTTCCTTTTAAAGTAATGGTTTGGGCATTTGTGGTACACACAAAACCTAGTACACAAATAATAGTAATGATTTTTTTTAGCATTTTTTTAATTTCTTTTTCATGAGTTTTTATTTTTTACTTTATTTTAGACCAAGCTGCTTTACTCATCTTATTAAATTCTTTTTGTGAAACCCTAATTCCTTTGGTTGGTTTTTTAATAAGTACTTTTTCTTTAGGATTTAAGGTTAGTTTTGTGGCTCTAAAATATATGAAATTATCTTGCGCTTCCAATACTAAACCTGGTAAACCATAATATTCTTTTGGGCCAAAACTTACAGGAATGTTAGGAACATACCACGCTATAACATTTACCTTTTTATTATTTTTTACTTGTACAGTTGTTGCTTTGTAGCACAGATAACCTGCAATTTTTTTTGTTTCTTGCGTTAATTGCCATTTATTATTATTTTCAGAAATAATAATAAAGCATTCTCCTAATGTTGTGCAGTTTTGTATTTCTAAATTTTTATCACTTGTGTTTTGATAGTATATGTTGAGACCACCAGCCGAAATTAAATTTGTTTTTTCTATGATACTACCTCGTTCTTTTAGGTTTAATTTTTTTTTGACTTCATAAATAGCTTCTTTTAACGAAAAGCGTAGCGTTGATTCTACTTTTTTACTCTTTAAAAAGAAATCATCAGCAAACTTAATTTGTTCTTTCTTTTTCAAAGTACTTCTTACTTTTGAAAAATAATGGTCAATGTTTTGTTGACTAATACCAGATTCATAATGGACAATGCCTGTTAAGTTTGATTGTGAAAACAGACTTACTGATAAAAACAAACACACTAAAAAAAGAATCTTTTTCATAAATTTTACTTCTTGTATATATTGTTGTTAAAAATAATTATTGACTTTACAATTAAAAACGAAAATATTTTAATAGGATTTCAAAAAACAGATTTGTTTTGTTGAATTACAAAAGCGTACTTAAAATTTACTTTATTTTTTCAAAAACCTCTTTAATTATTTTATTAAATTCGATTTCTGAAACTTTTTTACCTTTTTTTGGTCTCTCAATAGTTATCTTTTCTTTTGAATTGAATTGAATTTGACTTGCAGAAAACAAAATAGTTTCATCATCGAGTTGTAAAATTAAACCAGGTAAACCATTATATCCACCAGGACCAAAGTTAACTGCAATTTCAGGAGTATACCAAGCGGTTATTTTTCTTTTTGCTCCTCCTGTTTTGTTAACATACTCAGCTTTATAACAAATATATTTTCCAATAACTTTAGTTTCTTGAGTAAGTTTCCAAGTATTAAAAGGGCTTGAAATTAAAAAGCATTCACCTAACAGATGACAATTTAATGTCAAGGATTCTTTTGTCGAAAGATTTGAATAAAATTTTTCTTCTACGCCAATTATAACACTTAGAAGGTCTTTTTGATGCTTACTTCCATTTCTAAGTTGTTCTTTATATTTAAAAAAAGACTCATTTTTATTGAACTTTAATATTGCTTCAACATTTTTAGAATTAAGATATCCATCATCAAATATCTTCATTGTTTTTTTATTTTTTAAAGCTTTACGTTGATTCGTTAAATATCCTTTTATTTTAGTTGGACTAAAAGTTACAGTATAATGAACCTTCCCATTGTTATTAATTATTTGAGAATTAGTATCAATTGTAAATAAATAAAAGCTAATTAGTAATATATATTTCATGTCTTTTTAAATGAAAATTTAAGAGGGTGTTTACACCCTCTTATTAAAGATTACTTATTTCTTGCAATTTCTATTGTAACATATTTCATATATCCAAAGATATGTACTCATTCTTCTTTTATAGGTGTCATTCATTGGTTCGATTGTTTCTAGTGAATAGTCAACACAATCTCTAGCGCAGCCAGCTTCTGCAATTGTTGGTATTTCAACATTCATTTTTTCTGCATCAGTATTTGTAGCCGTAAAAGAAGACATTACAAATATTACTGCTAAACTTAATAGTATTTTTTTCATAATTCATATATTTTGTGAGTAAAATGTACTCGTTATTTTATTTTTAATTGTTGCGTTTTTAATGAATAAACAAGTTTAAAAACGCTAAATACTTGTAAGAAAGGTTTACTTTTGTAATACTTTCCTCTGTAGGTTATTTATAGCTAAGTCATATTAGGTATTGGTTTTAAGTGAAACATTTATTTACAAGATTTTTGTTCTTAAATTTTAACCTCAGAGGATTTTTCTTTTTCTATAATAATCTCAAGTAAGTTTTTTGCAATTTTTTACTTTGTAAAGCTTGCAATTGTTTTTTTAATAACCTAATTTTTTAATTCCCTTTTTGGAATGCCTAGAAGTAGGCATAGAGGCAACTGCCTAGAAGTAGGCATTCCAAAAAGGGGATTTTTTGTCCAAATTTTTATAGTAAATTTGTAAGAATATGGGAAAAGAAAAAATAGAAAAAGAAACTACTAAAGTTTTACAACGAATAGTTAAGAAAAGAAAAGAGTTAGGAATTTCTCAAATGGATTTAGCGGTTAAATTAAATTTAACAAATAATGGATATTTTAAAGTAGAAACAGGGAAAACAAAATTAAGTGTATTTCGTTTATTAGAAATAGCTAAGGCTTTAGGTGTTAGCGCTTGTTGCTTTTTAAAATAAAAAAAATGTCTCTATATAATTTTCTTGTAAAATAAAAAATTATTCGAGCAATGAAGCGGTTAATTAATTCTCGACTTCGTTTGGTCAAACAAAATAGGTTTGTACTTAGTTTTTAGCCGTCTAGCTTATTTACTTTATTCATCATTTGAACACTTACAACTAAAGTCGCCCCACTTTTTATGGCTGCGCCAACATGTACAGCTTCCATCATTTCTTCTTTAGTAATTCCACGCTGTAAGCCATCTTTTGTGTAAGCATCTATACAATAAGGACATTGTTCTGTGTGTGCAACAGCCAATGCAATTAACGATTTTTCTCTAGCTGTTAAAGCACCTTCTTCAAATACTTTTCCGTAGTAATCAAAGAACTTGTTCCCAAGTTCTTCACTCCATTCTGTAATTTTTCCAAACTTTCTTAAATCAGCTGGATCGTAATATGTTTTTGGCATTTTTCTTGTTTTATTTTTTAAAAAATAAAGATACTACTTCTCATTTAAACTCCAATTATATTCTAAAAAACGAACCTTTGCTTTTTTGTTGATTTTGGTTGATGAGTATGTATTTAAATAATCTATCAAAGAACCATTTTTTGTAAAATCTTCTTTAAACCAATCAAATATTTTTGAAATCTGAATTTTCTTTTGAGTAATTTTATTTCGACTAGAATCATTAATAAAAACGCTCATTAAACGCTCTAGTTCTGCATCAATATTTTCTTCAGTAAATGCAAAGTTTCCTAATTGTGGGCAAGAAACAGAAGCGCAATTTACACCAACATGAATTCTGGGATCGTTAAAATCCTTTCTTAAAATTTCATGTTCAATATAATTCAACGTAAACATTTCTCCTCCAACATTAGCAAACGGAATGTTCCAGGCATCTTTTCCTTTCTTTTCGATATTAGTAATGCTTTTTATTGGATAGTTTTCTAAAATAATTTTAATGGTATATGCGTTGTATGCATTTATCCAGAAGGCTTTGGTTTTGTTTGCAGGCCAGCTTTTTTTTGGAGTTGTTTCTCTTAAATAAGAAAGATAGCTATTAAGTTTTTTAACCTCTTTTTTTAAACTATCATAATCTACAAAACCTTTATCTGTAACATGTGTATTTAATAATAAATTTAACGAGGCAGTTTGTGCGTTGGTATTTAAAAATAATAATAAATAAAATAGAATAGTCAATAAATTTTTCATGGAATGATTTTTAACTGAAGATATAGACGAATATATATGAATTACTTTACAAAAAACATCAAATTTATTCAACAAGTTCCTCACCAACTTTTAAGTTGAATTTTTTTCGAAAAAGAAATACAATTCCGTATAATATTGGTGTGTCTAAAAGCGCAATAATTATTTTAAATAAAAATCCGCTAATAAGTAATCCATAAAAAATATTCCAAGGCAATACATTAAAAGAACTGAGTAAAAATAGAACAGTAAAAGTATCTATAAACTGTGAAGTAAATGTAGAAAAATTATTTCGCAACCATAAGTGTTTTCCGTTGGTTTTCTTTTTCCAAAAATGAAAAATTTTGATGTCTATAAACTGTGCACATAAATAGGCAATCATAGAAGCAAGTACTGCTAAAGGGGATAAACCAAACACTTTAGAAAACAAGGCGTTGTTAATAGGAGAATTATTTATTTCAGGAACAGCATTTGCCACTAAGATAATTAACATAGAAAAAAACGATGCAAAAATTCCGGCAATTATTACCTGATTTGCTTTCTTCTTTCCATATACTTCGGATAAAACATCAGTAATTAAAAAAGTAATTGGATAGGGTAAAATTCCTACAGAGATTTCAAAACGATACCATCCGAAGGGATTCCAATAAAAGAATTTTTGAAAAATTAGATTAGAAGTTACTAGAGAAGCAATAAACAAAGCAGCTAAAATTAAATAAATAGTTTGAGCAGACGATTTTTGGTTTACGGTCATTTTACGAAAGTAAGAATTTAGTTTGATTTTAAAAATTTGTATGTTTGCAGAATCAAATAATCAACAGATGAAAGCATATATTTTTCCTGGTCAAGGAGCACAATTTACAGGAATGGGATTGGATTTATACGAAAAATCAACAATAGCAAAAGAACTTTTTGAACAAGCCAACAACATACTTGGATTTGCAATTACTGACATTATGTTTGATGGTACCGCAGAACAATTAAAAGAAACCAAAGTTACACAACCAGCTATTTTTTTGCACTCGGTAATTCTAGCAAAAGTGTTGGGAGATTCTTTTCAACCAGAAATGGTTGCAGGACATTCTTTAGGAGAATTATCTGCATTAGTTGCTAACGGAGTTTTGACTTTTAAAGACGGATTAATATTAGTTTCTAAACGTGCTTTGGCAATGCAAAAAGCGTGTGAAATGCAACCGTCAACAATGGCAGCAGTTTTAGGGTTAGAAGATCAAATAGTTGAAGAAGTTTGTGCAGAAATTGATGGAGTTGTAGTTGCTGCAAATTATAATTGTCCGGGTCAATTGGTGATTTCTGGAGAAATTTCTGCCGTAGAAAAAGCCTGTGAAGTGTTAACAGAAAAAGGAGCAAGAAGAGCGTTGTTATTACCAGTTGGAGGCGCATTTCATTCGCCAATGATGGAGCCAGCAAGAGAAGAATTAGCAGCGGCAATTGAAGCAACAACTTTTAGTAAGCCAACGTGTCCAATATATCAAAATGTTACTGCAAGTGCTGTAACAAATCCAGAGGAGATCAAGAAAAATTTAATATTGCAATTAATAGCTCCTGTTCGTTGGACACAATCTATACAACAAATGATTGCAGATGGCGGAACAGAGTTTATTGAAGTTGGTCCAGGAAAAGTATTACAAGGATTGATGCGTAAAATTGATAGAAATGTTACTGCAAGTGGAGCGGTTTTTAAATAAAATAGAAGAGGAGTATTGAAATCAAAAAATCCCACTCAATTTGAATGGGATTTTTTTGTTTATTTTGAAAGAACGCAGTCTTCACAATCTTTTATTTCACCATAATATGTTTCTCTGTATTTGTGAAGTGTTTCTAAAGGAATAATGTTTAAAAACATTTTTTTTATGTACGTAACCTTTGTGTGTAATCGTCCCATCTGTGGAGTAAATCTTTTTTCTAAACGGGTTTTTCTTTTAATTTGAATCAGTTTCATGTTGTCTTTTATCATTAAATTAATATGATACAAAGATACGTGGATGATTGCGTGTAGTCAATTATTAAATGTTAAAACATTAATTTTCAACTTATTAATGTTATATTGAAAATTATAAGACGTAATTTCTAAAGATATGTTAAGTATATCTACTTTTATTTAAACATTTGCAATGTTAAAAAATTAAATTTTAACAAAAAATGACTTAAAAATGCTAAAAATCATTCAAAAATGAAGTAAAAACGGCTAAAATAGATAAAAATAGCATTATTACTAAAAAAAGGAATTTATTAAAACCATTTTTTTCTTTTAAAATAGAGCAGCATTCCGATAGCAATAAAAAACATTGCTCCTAACATAATAAAATAACTGTATTTGTAGTGCAATTCTGGTAGCACATCAAAATTAGTTCCATAGATACCTGCAATAAAAGTAAGCGGAATGAACACCACAGAAAACACGGTTAAAAATTTCATAATGTCATTTAGCTTTGTACTGATAGAAGTGTGATATATGTTTAATTGATCAGATAAAATTTCTCGATAACTGTCAGAGATTTCTATTGCGTGATTAATGTTGTTTTGCAATTCTTTAAAATGAATATGGTTTTTATGATTGATAAAATCAGAATCCATTTTAGTTAAATTTATAAGCATTTCTCTTGCAGGTAGAATATTTTTCCTTAAATAATTCAATTCTCTTTTATGAATATTGATGTTATTAATAATAGACTTTTCTGGATTTTGAAGCAATTTCACTTCCAAGTTTTCAATTTTATCTCCAAGAACACTTAAAATATAAATATAATTATCAATAACCACATCTAATAAAGCAAAAAGCAAATAATCTGTACCAGAATTTATAATTCTTTTTTTCTGTTTTCGAATTCGATTTCTTACTGGTTCAAAAACATCGCCTTTTTTTTCTTGAAATGAAATTAAAATAGATTTGGTAATTATTAAACTTAGGTTTTCAAAAGAAATTAAATTGGAGTTTTCTTTTGTTTGTAGCATTTTTATTGATAAAAACAAACAATTATCATACTCTTGTGCTTTTGGTCTGGCATTTGTATTCATTACTTCTGCTATAATAAAATTATCAAACAGAAACCCTTCGGCAATTTGTTGCATTAAAGATATTTTATCAATTCCATCAATATTAAACCAAGTAGTTGTTTTTTTATCTTGGTAAGCAAATGCTTCTTCTACTGAGTTGATTGGAATTTCAGTAATGCTATTTTTGTCATAATCAATGATTCTTAAAATTGCATTCTCTATCTTCTTTTCACCAATAAAAATAAAATCATCTGGTGATGCGCCAATTTCTTTTTGCTGTTTTTTTATAAATCTAGCCATTGAAAATTTAATTTATAAACAATTATTATATTTAATTTGTGAAAGGTAATTTTTTTTATTTAAAACAACAATTAAGATTGTTGTTTCAACTGCCATTTCCAATTTAAAAAAAGAAATTTTTTTAATAATGGATTAATATGAACCGTTTATCAAATGAAAACGACCTCTAAATAAATAAAGGTTTACTAACAGCGCGATAATAACTAATTTTAATTTTTTAACAAATTTATTACTATAAAAAAGACAAACTGTTAATTTAAAAGTTCTTTAGTGGGAAAATTGTGAGCAGCTCTACAAAACCATAGAAGCATTTCTGTGGTTTTTACCTGCTAATAAAATAATGTATATTTAAAAAATGATTCAAAAAATAATCTTTGTACTTTTTATTTTTTTGTGTAATAAAATTGCTGCGCAAGAACCAATACATTACACTACAAAACAAGGTTTGCCAAGTAACCATATTTACGATATTGCAGAAGATGCAAATGGTTTTATGTGGTTTGCAACTAATAGAGGTTTGGTGAAATATAATGGCGAAAAATTTAAAACCTTTACCATAAAAGATGGTTTGCCAAACAATGATACATGGTTATTACAAGCAGATTTACAAGGTAGATTGTGGTATTTTTCTATTAGTAATTACCAAGGTTATATTAAAAACGACAGCATTTATAAATTTCCTGTACAAGATAAGAGAGTAATTACTCCAAGAATTATTTTTCAAAGTAAAAAAGAACTGTGGATAAACTCTGATAACGGAAATTATAAAAAAATAAATGACACTTTAAAAACAGTTGGCAATTACAATAGAAAAAGCCAGCATCTATATTTTGATGATTTAAAAAAAGCAATGAAAAACCATGGTTCATTTACAGATAAAGACACTAATATTATGCATATAGCAGAGAATGAACATGCTGTTTTAAAAGGGAAAAATCTTTTTTTCTTTGATAGTTTATTTCAATTTATTAAAAAAATAAAGGTTGATTTACCTACTAATTATAGAAACAGAAAAATAAGTAATGTTGGTTTGTTGTATAATCAAATCTATTATTATGGAATAGATAGTGGCGTTTTATTTATCAATTTTAAAACAAAAACAACTAAATTTTTTAGTTTTAAAGAATTAGTAAACGTAGTTTCTACAAAATATTTTAGAGCAAAAGGATTAGCAGATGAAATTCAAATAAGTATTCCAGGTCATTTATTAATTTTTGATTTTACTTTAAAGTTAAAAAAGACGTATTCTTTCCCAAAAGAATTGTCTAGAATAAGTCATAGAGATTCTAAAGGAAATATTTGGTTGGCAGATTTTACAAACGGAATTTCTTTAATCCCAAATACACAAGTACACGCAAATTATTATCTTCAAAATAAAAAGGTGCAGAAAATTAATAAAATTGATGGCGATTTTTATGCTGGAGTTAATGACGTTGGTTTTTATAAATTAGATGAATCATTAAATGCTTTTCAAAAAAAAATGAACTTAACCCGACAAAATGGGGAAATTTATCAAATTGAAAAATTAAAAAATCATAAAACCTATTTTGTTTCTTCTAGTGGGTCTTTTTTTAAAAAAGAAAATTCTTATCAACCTTTGCTATTTAAAAATGCTCCTCAATCTTTTTATACTTCTACCGGTTCTTTTAAAAATAGCATTTTTTTTGATAATCAACTATACTTAATAAATGGAGGAACTATTTTTAAAGCAACTAAAAATTTAAAAAAAGTTATTAATAAAGAAGCATTATTACATTCAGCTATTTATAAAAACCAGTTGTATTATGGAGGTGCAGACGGCTTGTTTGTTCTTAAGAACGATTCTTTATATAAGCAAAAATCACAAAACGAGATATTACAAGTTTCTATCAGTAGTTTATTGGCAAACAAAGACAATTTATTTGTTGGTACAGATGGTAGAGGTGTTTATATATATAACAGAAATGAAATAATTCAGTTAAAAAATACAGATGGTTTTAGCATACAAAAAATAATACAGAAAGAAAATACATTGTGGTTGGCAACAAATAAAGGCGTGCATAAAGTTACTTTTGACACATCAGATGTAAGAAATTCAAAAATTATAAATAGTTTTTATGAATCTGATGGTTTATTGCAAAATAACACCAATGATATGTATGTAGAAGACAGTTTGTTATACGCCGCTTCTGATGTTGGTATTGCAAAAGTCAACATAAAAAATACGGTTTATAAGCAGCAGCCAAAATTATATTTTAAAACGAAAAAAGATACATTGACTTATGCTAACAAAACAAGAGAAAATATTTCTATAACTTTTGGTTTACAAGATTATACAAATCAAGAGTACGTTAACTATCAATATAGAGTATTGCCAACACAACAAAATTGGACAAAAACACAAACGAAGATTTTAAATTTCTCAAACCTTTCTCCAGGTTTTTATCAATTAGAAGTAAAAGCAACAGATCAACATTTTAATCAAACTATAGCGACACAATATATTAATGTAATTCCAGAATGGTGGCAAACAACAACCGCAAAAATAGGTTTTGGAGTATTCGCTATTTTAGGTTTTTTAGGTTTTATAAAGATTCTAAAAAGTAGAATTCAAGAAAAAGAAGAAGCGAAGGCGCAGTTAGACAAAAAAATTGCTGGATTAGAATTACAAGCTTTACGCAGTCAAATGAATCCACATTTTGTACACAATTCTTTAAATGCAATTCAGTATTATATTCAAAGAAATGAAGTAGAATTATCAGAAAAATATTTGGTAAAATTTTCAAAATTAGTCCGCTTGTTTTTTGAGTATTCAAGAAAACAACATATTTCTATAAAAGATGAAGTAATGTTGTTAAATAATTATTTACAAATAGAAAAACTACGATTCGAAGATAAATTATCATATACAATAGAAGTAGATGAAAGCATTGATATTGAAGAGCAACTAATTCCATCAATGATGTTGCAGCCAATTGTTGAAAATGCAGTAAATCATGGTTTATTTCATAAAAAAGAAAATGGTTTAGTTACTGTTGTTTTTAAGAAAATAAAAGAAAATTCTTTTAAAGTAATTGTAGAAGATAATGGTATCGGAATTATTAAGTCTAAAGAAATGTTTAAAGATTCATCCAGAAATTACCAATCAAAATCTACAGATGTTTTAGAAGAGCGTTTAGGTATTTTACAGCAAAGTAATAATTGGAAAATAGATTATAAAATTCAAGATTTATCTGAAGTAAATACTGCAAACGGAACAAGAGTTACTTTAATTTTTAATCAACCTGCATTATGAAAATAACCGCTGTTTTAATAGATGATGAACGCAAAGCACTGGCAATTCTAAAGAATAAATTAGAACGTTTATGTCCTGATGTTTTGGTAATTGCAGAAACGCAACACCCAGAAGAAGGTTTAGAAATGATAGAAAAATTAAAACCTCAATTAGTGTTTTTAGACATTGCAATGCCAGAAATGAGTGGGTTTGATCTTTTATCAAAAATTGAATCTCCAAAATTTGAAATTATTTTTGCAACTGCTTTTGACGATTATGCGATTGAAGCCATAAAACATTGTGCAATTGGTTATTTGGTAAAGCCAATAGATAATGAAGATTTAATAATTACTGTAAATAAAGCAATTCAGAATATTGAAGATAAAACGGCTTTAGAAAAAAATAAGTTACTTATTGAAAATTTAGGAATACAAACGTTTCAAAAAAAGAAAATAGTAATTCCTTCTCAACAAGGATTGGAATTTGTAGAAATTAATAAAATTATTTTTTGCGAAGGAACAGAAGGTTATACAAAAATTCATCTCACAAAACAAAAACCTATTTTAAGCTCGTATAGTATTGGTCACTTTAATAAATTGTTGCAACATCAAGATTTTTATTTAATTCATAAATCGTATTTAATAAACATTAATTACATAGAAAAATATCTAAATGAAGGGTATGTGGTGTTAAGTGAAAACCATAAATTACCTGTGTCTAGAAACAAAAGAAACGATTTTTTGAAAAGCTTAAAAAGTAAATAATTGTTTCATTTTAATTGTATTTCGGTCATTGCGAGGAACAAAGCAATCTCAATTATTGAAGCAATACTTATCAGTTCTTAGTATCATTTAGCCACTTTTAATTTAATTAAAATTTTGTGGCAATGTTATCTCAAAAAATACATTAAAGATAGGTTTTGTAAATTTTTGTTTTATAAAGTCAACTCTACCGATAATCGAATCAAACCAGCATTATATAACTTGAGGCTTACTCATATTATTTTTAATAAAGATATTAGCTCTTAAATTTAAAAAATAAAATGCTATGAAAACAAAACTATTTTTTTTATCGATTTTTGCTATTTTAAACTTAAGTAATTTAGCTTTTGGGCAAACAACAACAGTTACAGACGATGCTTTTGAAACGTATTTAGAAACGCATAATGCTCAAGGAGCGGTGGTGCCAATGGGAGACCCAACAAGTATGGGAAATGCAACTTCTGTAAATGATCCTTTAGATGACAAAGTTCTTACAAATAGAATTGATACAGTAACCACTTTGTCTTTAGATTATTTAGGAATTAAAAGTTTAGAAGGTTTAGAGGCTTTTGCTGCATTAAAAAACTTTACTTTTCAAGGTAATCAAGCAGCAGTAACTATTGTAGATTTGACCGCAAATACAAGTTTAGAAACTATATATATTTCAGGTTTTTCTAATTTGGCAAATTTTAATATTAATGGTTTGGTATATCTAACTGAACTAACCCTTGTTATTTCTGCAGTTACAAATTTAGATGTTTCTTCTTTTGTAGCTTTAACTAAGTTACAGATATTACAAAACCCTTTATTAACTAGTATAAATATGAAGAATGGTTTTAATGCCAACATTACTTTAGTTAATGTAAGAAATAATCCGCTCTTAAATTGTATTTTGGCAGATACTTCCACGCCTCCAAAAGGCTTAAGTGGCTGGAGAATTGATGCTCAAAACATTTTTGATGCTACTTGCTCACAACCCATAACGTATGTTCCAGATACTGCTTTTGAAAATTATTTAGAAACTAACAGTTTTGGAAATGGAATTCCTGGCGATCAAAAAGTATTTACAAACAATATCAATACAATTGCAAATCTTAATGTTTCCAATTTATCTATTTCAGACTTAACGGGGATTGAAGATTTTAGAGATTTAGAAAGTTTAGGTGCAGCTAATAATAGCCTAACAAGTTTTAATTTAAGTAGCAATATAAATTTAAAAGGATTGACAGCGGGGAACAATAACTTAACAAGTGTTGATTTAAGTAGCAATATAAACCTCGTGACATTGCAATTGAATAATAACAATATAAGAATTATAAATATTAGCTCTAATGTTAATTTAGAATTCTTAAATTTAAGAAACAACAACTTAACAAGTTTAGATGTAAGTATGCTGCCTAAGTTAGGAGGATTAGCAATTTATAATAATCAAGATTTAGAAGTTTTAAATGTTAAAAACGGAAATAATGCACCTTTTCAATTATTCCTTGCTTATAATAATCCGAAGTTAACTTGTATAGAAGTAGATGATGTAAGTTTCTTTAATTCAAACTTTCCAGCTCCATCATCTATAGACAATACTGCTTCTTATAGCATCGATTGTAATTATCCAGAAACAAGTGTTCCAGACGTTGCTTTTGAAAACTATTTAGAAACCCATGATAGAGATGGAAATGTAGTGGCTATCACAGATCCAAATAATATGGGAAATGGTATTGCCAATGATGCCAAAGTATTTACTCACAGGATAAACACAGTTACCACTATAAATGTTTCTAATATTGGTTTAGCCCTTTTAACAGGGATAGAAGGTTTTAGAGATTTAGAGGATTTTAACGCCTATGGCGGTAACACTTCTTTAACCTCTGTAGATTTATCTAATAATTTAAAACTAAAAAAAATTCTAGTTACTAATAATGCTAACTTAACAACTGTAACTTTTGGTAACTTACCTGAAGTAACTTGGGTGCAATTAAGTTTTAACAAAGTTAGTTCTGTAGATATTTCTGGGCTACCAAAATTGGACTATTTTTTTTCGCAAAGTGATAAATTAAGCACGCTAAATACAGCAAGTAACCCAAACCTTAAAAATTTAGTTCTTACAGGAAATCAATTAACAACATTAGATGTTTCTAGTAACCCTAAATTAGAAAATTTGAAAGTAAGAAATAATCAACTTACAATTTTAAACCTTTCAAACAACCCAAGTCTTACTCAAGTTCTTGTTGGCGAAAATCAATTAACAAATTTAAATCTATCAAATAATCCTAAGTTAGTAAATTTTGAAGCTGATAATAATAAATTAACAAGTTTAAATCTTAAAAACGGTAATAACACCATATTACCGGGTTCTTATGGTCCAAATTTCACTAACTTTCCATTTGATATAAGAAACAACCCAAACCTAACTTGTATTCAGGTTGATGATGTAGCGTATTCAACTACAACTTGGACAGCCATAGATTCTCAACATACTTTTAGTACAAGTTGTGCAAATAGTGTAACCTATGTGCCAGATGATAACTTTGAAAATTATTTAGAAACACATGATGCTCAAGGAAACGTAGTTTCATTAGGAGCAACAAATAGTATGGGAAATGGTATTGCTAATGATAACTATGTATTTACAAATAGAATAGATACAGTTACTTTACTAGATGTATCTAATGTAGGTTTAAGTAGTTTAATAGGTTTAGAAGATTTTAGAAATTTAGAAATATTTGCGGCTATTGGAGGAAACTCTTCTTTAACTACTGCAAATTTTTCTAGTAATTTAAAATTGAAAAGAATATCATTTAGTTTAAACACAAATGCTACTAGTGTAACTTTTGGTAATTTACCAGATGTAGAATACATTCAATTAGGGTATACTAATATTACAAGTGTAGATATAACTGGTTTATCAAAATTAAATGAGTTTAAAGATTTAAATGGAAAATTAACATCGTTAGACACTTCAGGAAACCCCGACCTTAAAATTTTAGCTTTAAATACAAATCAATTAACAACATTAGATGTTTCTAGTAACTCTAAACTAGAAGAATTATATATCTCAAATAATCAACTTACAAGTTTAAATGTTAAAAATGGTACTAATAATTTAATAAATACAGCAAGTTTTTACGCTGTTAACAATCCAAATTTAACCTGTATAGAAGTTAGCAATGTTGCTTATGCAACAACAACTTGGACAAATATAGATTCAACTGCAACTTTTAGCACAGACTGTTCTGGGGTTTGGATAGTAAATACTCCACCAGCAACAACAACAATATTATTAGCAATTGCTGGTTTAGATGCAGATAATGATGGAAAAATTACGTTAGCAGAAGCAGCAGCTTTTACAGGAACTTTAGATTTAAGTGGGCAAAGTTTAACAGATGTAGAGGGTTTACAAGCTTTTATAAATGTTACTAAAATAGATTTACAGAACAATAATATAACAGATTTTAGTCCATTAACAGATGCAAGTATTCCTATTATTCAAAAAAGTACAGGAAAAACCAAAACACAAGCAAGAACAGGTGCTTTTAATTTAGAAGAATTGTATATTTCAAATAATAATAATGTAGAAAGTTTAGATGTAAGTAAGTTAACAAAACTTAAGAAGTTAATAATTAAAGATAACCCAAAACTAATTACAGTTAGCATTCAGAACGGAAACAACGCAACCATTACCGAGTTCGATTCTTCAAACACACCAAATTTAACGTGTATTTTGGTAGATAATGTAGGTGCGAGTTATTTATCTACTTGGATAAAAGATCCAAAAAACACATTTGTAGCTACTGAAAGTGAATGTAGAGCAAAAGTATTAGATGTAGATACTTTTGAACTGTCTTCAAACATTCTTATTTATCCAAACCCAATATCTGATATTATTAATATTAAGGTTCAAAATGGTTTAAAGGTAAATAAGGTTAAAATAATTTCAATATTAGGAAAAACTATTATGGAACAGTCAAAAAACAGATTTAATATTAGTAGGTTGTCAAAAGGTATTTATTTAATAAAAATTATTACCGATAAAGGTATTGTTACTAGAAAAGTAATAAAAAGATAAAAGTGTAAATTATTTTGAATTGTTATTAAATGTAAGTGCTGTTAGATATGTAATATGATTTAGCAGCATTTTTTGTATGATTATAACTCGTTGTGTATTATGATTCTAAATCGTATCAAAATGTCAGTTCGAGTGATTTTGAGGAACGAAAAATTGTATCGAGAACTTTTTAAATGTTAAAATTTCTATTCTCGATACAAATTTTCCTCATTTTAATCGTAAAATTTACTCGAATTGACAGCGTTTTATATAATGCACAACGGGTAATTATAGAGAAACAATAAGATAAGTTTAGTTCCAATATTATTCTTGTTTTAATTGCCATTTCCAAGCAGATTCTAGCGCCTCTTCGAGGCTTTTTTCTGTTTTCCAGTTCAATTCTTTGTTGGCTTTTGTTGTATCTGCGTAAGCGGCAGTAATGTCGCCTTCTCGTTTTCCAACAATTTTATAATTAAGTGGTTTTCCAGAAACTTTTTCAAAAGATTTTATGACTTCTAAAACCGAACTTCCTTTTCCTGTTCCCACATTAAAAAATTCGAAGTTTGCTTTATTTTTTTTGTTGATCAATCGCTGCAACGCTGCAATATGTGCTTTTGCTAAATCTACCACATGAATATAATCACGAACGGCTGTGCCATCAATAGTATCATAATCATCACCAAAGACAGACAATTCTTTTCTGATTCCTGCTGCAGTTTGTGTAATAAACGGAATTAAATTTTGTGGAACACCTAAAGGCAATTCGCCAATTTTTATACTTTCATGTCCGCCAATCGGATTGAAATATCGCAAAGCAATAGCATTTAAATTGTAAGCTTTACAGCTTTCTTTGATGATTTCCTCTCCAATTTGTTTGGTGTTTCCGTACGGAGATTCCGCAGGTTTTGTTGGTGCATTTTCTGTAATTGGCAATTCATCGGCTTGACCATAAACCGTACAAGAAGAACTGAAAATAAAATTATCGAGATTTCTATTTTTCATTTCTTGCAACAAATACACCAAAGAGCCAATATTGTTTTCGTAATAATCTAATGGTTTTTGCACGCTTTCTCCAACTGCCTTAAATGCTGCAAAATGGATAATTCCATCAATAATAATGTTTTTAAAAAAAGAAGTTACATCACTTTTAATGCGTAAATCGAGTTGATGAAACTCGGGTTTTGTTCCTGTAATATTAGCAATGTTTTCTAAAACATTTATTGATGTATTTGACAAATCATCAATAATTACAACTTTAAATCCAGCATTTTGTAATTCTACAACGGTGTGAGAACCAATAAAACCTAAACCGCCAGTTACTAATATTTTTTTCATATTTTTTATTTAAGACCTCACAGGTTTTAAAAACCTGTGAGGTCTAACTTTTATCCAACAAAATCTAATATTGTTTTTGTAATAAACTCTAATTGATCTTGTTCTAATTCGGTATGCATTGGTAATGAAATAACTGTTTGTATCAATTGATTTGTAACAGGGAAATCACTTTCATTATAACGTTCATCTGCGTACGCTTTTTGTGCATGCAATGAAACAGGATAATAAATGGCATTCGGAATGTTATTATCTAATAAATGTTGGTGCAACTCATTTCGTTTTCCATTGGTAATTTGCAACGTATATTGATGAAAAACATGTGTTGAAAAATCACTTGTCGTTGGTGTAATAATATTTGAGTTGCTTGCGAAAGCATTATTATAATAATTAGCAGCATCTCTACGAGCATCACAATAACTATTTAATAATGGTAATTTTGTTTTTAAAACTGCTGCTTGTATAGAATCTAAACGAGAATTTACCCCAACTACATCGTGGTAATAACGTTTGTACATTCCGTGATTTACAATTCCTCTTAAAGTATGAGCTAACACATCATCATTTGTAAAAATTGCTCCACCATCACCATAACAACCCAGATTTTTTGATGGAAAAAAAGAAGTTGTTCCAACATTTCCAATAGTTCCAGCTTTCTTTTTTGTTCCGTTTGCAAACGTATAATCTGCGCCAATTGCTTGCGCATTATCTTCAATAATAAGCAAATTATGTTCTTTTGCAACTTCTAGTACCGCTTCCATATTGGCACATTGACCAAATAAATGGACAGGAACAATTGCTTTTGTTTTTGGTGTAATTGCTTTTTTCAAAGCATCAATATTCATGTTAAAAGTATCTACCTCAACATCAACCAAAACAGGTGTTAACTTTAGCAATGCAATCACTTCTACAGTTGCCGCAAACGTAAAATCTGCAGTAATCACTTCATCACCTTGTTCTAAACCTAAACCCATCATTGCAATTTGCAAAGCGTCGGTTCCGTTTGCACACGGAATTACATGTTTTACGTCTAAATATTTTTCTAAATCTGCTTGAAATTCATGGACTAAAGGACCATTAATATAAGTTGAAGAATCTAATACTTCTTTTATTGAAGCATCAACTGTGTCTTTAATTTTAGCATATTGACTTTGTAAGTCAACCATTTGAATTTTTTTCATCTAATTTGTTTTACAACGAGTAACAAAAGTACAAAATTCTACTTGTTTAAAGTAGTTTCTTTTTTGATTGATTTTTCTATTATCTTTGACGAAATTCAAATTCAATTTCATGAAAATTTTCAAAAAAATCTTAAAGGTAGTTGCTATATTCATCGTTTTAATTTTTGTTGGACTTTGGTTGTTTTCCAGAACGTTATATCCAACCTATAATGGAGAATTAGAGTTGGCAAATATTTCTGATGAAGTTACTGTCTATTATGATGAGGTTGGCGTGCCGCACATAAACGCACAAAACCAGAAAGACGCTTTTACTGCTTTGGGTTATGTGCACGCGCAGGATAGATTGTGGCAAATGGAATTGATTAGAAGAATTGCAGCAGGAAGATTGGCAGAGATTTTTGGGAAAGAATTGATAAAAACAGACAAGTTTTTCTCTGGATTAGGAATTGAAGAAGCATCTGCAAAAACGATAAAAAACTTAGATAAAAATTCTGAAGCCTACAAATTAACGATGGCGTATTTAGATGGAATTAATCAATTTATGGAAAACGGACCAACACCAATTGAGTTTTATTTAGTCGGCGTTGAAAAAGAAGAATATACCATAAAAGATGTGTATAATGTGTTTGGTTATATGGCTTTTAGTTTTGCTGCTGCTTATAAAACGGATCCAATGTTAAATGAAGTAAAAGAGAAATTAGGTGCAGCGTATTTTAACGAAATTAGTTTGTCTAATGTTAAAAACACCGTGTTAATTCAAAATGAGAAAAATCCTGTTTTAACTGCAAGTATTGCTGCTGCTATGCAAGAATTAAATAAAAATTTACCCTTATCGCCATTTATTGGAAGTAATTCTTGGGTTTTAGGACCAGAAAAAACAAAGTATGGACGTGTAATTTTTGCAAACGATCCACATATTGGATATTCACAACCTTCGGTTTGGTATCAATCTCATATAAAAACTCCAGATTACGAAATGTATGGATTTAATTTGGCGCTTTCTCCCTTTTCATTAATTGGACATAATAGAGAATATGCTTACGGAATGACTATGTTTGAGAATGATGATGTCGATTTTTATTTTGAAAAAAATAACCCAGATAATCCGAATCAATATCTAACAGAAAATGGTTATAAAACCTATGATATTATTGAAAAAAGAATAAAAGTAAAAGATGAAAAAGATTCTGTATATCAAATAAAAGTAAGTCAACATGGTCCAATTGTAAATGATTTAATGGAGCAGATTGAAGATAAAAGACCAATGGCAATGCAGTGGATTTACACGAAGTTAAATAATGAGTTGTTACAAGTTGGTTACGATATTTCGCATTCAAACTCGTTAGCAGAATTTAAAAATGGAGCAGCAAAATTACACGCACCAGGATTAAATATGATGTATGGAGATGCTAAAAATAACATCGCTTGGTTTGCATCTGGGAAATTATATAGTTATAGAGAAGGAATCAATACAAAAACAGTTTTAGATGGCGCTTCTGGAAAAGATGAAATCTTAGAATACTTTGATTTTGAGGAAAATCCTCAAGCGATAAACCCAAGTATTAATTATGTGTATTCTGCAAATAATCAACCAGATTCAATAAAAGGAGGTTTATATCCAGGTTATTATTTACCAGAAGATAGAGCGAAAAGAATAGTGAGTTTATTGAAAGATAAAAACGATTTTACAAAAGAAGATGTTGCCAAAATGCTATATGATGTTACTTCTGCAACAGTAGCATCAAATATTACAACTTTAGCAACTGGAATTGATAAAAGTAGCTTAACGCCAAGTGAAAAATTGAGTTTAGAGTATTTAAAAAAATGGAATGGTTTTTACGGAAAAAAAGAAATTGCACCAACAATTTACAATCGATTTATTTATGAGGTTTTGGTTGCAACATATCAAGATGAAATGGGTAAAAGTTTCAATCAATTTATAAACACACCGTATCAAGATAAAGCATTTGTAGAGCAAATTGTTAGAGAAGAATCTGTTTGGTGGGACAATATTAAAACAGAAAATAAAAAAGAAACTAGAACAGACATTATTACCAGTTCGTATAAAAAAGCTATTGCATTTTTAGGAAATCAATTGGGAGAAAATGTACAAGATTGGACTTGGGACCGAGTTATTTCTGTGGAATATCCACATGCGTTGGGAAAAGTTGCTGCACTGAGAAAATACTTTAATGTTGGGCCGTTTAAAACTAGAGGTGGAAATGAAGTGATTAACAATCAGATTTTTAATTTAGATAGCACTGGAATCTATAAAATTACTGCAGGACCATCTACACGAAGAATTGTAGATTTTTCTGACGTAGAAAATGGTTTAGGAATTTTACCAACCGGACAATCTGGAAATGTATTCAGCAACCATTATAAAGACCAAGCTCAAAAAAATGTTGATGGTGAGTTTGTGAAAATGAAACTAAACCAAAAAGAGATTGAAGCTTCTGAGAACGTGTTGATTTTTAAGGTGAAGAAATAATTAATTTTTCGTCATTGCTTTAAAGGTTATCTAATTTTATAATATTTTTAATTTATTAGAAACTTTAATGTTGTTTTTTCTGATTATAATACTTTAAAAAGCTACGTTTAGTTATTCTGTAGGTAAAATCTTGTAAAAAATATAAATTGGCAGTTATTTGTAACTCTTTAGAGCGAGCTTGTTGTTTTCAAAAACACCATAGGTAAAATGACCAATCCAATCGCCAAGATTAATGTAGGTACTATTATCTTTTAACTTTATGTCTAAAGGTAAATGTCTGTGACCAAAGACAAAATAATCGTAGTGTTTGGTTTCTAATTTACGTTTGCAATATTGTGCCAACCATTCGTTTTCTTCTCCTAAAAAAACAGCATCTTCATCACCAGAAATCAGTTTGTTTTTAACCGACATGTATTGTCCTAATCGCATTCCTACATCTGGATGCAACCATTTAAATAACCATTGAAATAACGGTAATGTAAAGATTTTTTTCATGCGTTTGTACCCTTTATCTCCTGGGCCTAAACCATCTCCATGACCAATTAATAAAGTAGTGGTGTTAAACGTAAATTCTTGTGGTTTGTGATAAACAGGAATGTTGAGCTCTTTTTCGAAGTAATCTTTCATCCATAAATCATGATTTCCTACAAAAAAATAAATCGGAATTCCGCTATCTTTTATTTCTGCTAGTTTCCCTAAAACCCTTACAAATCCTTTAGGAACAACTGTTTTATATTCGAACCAAAAATCAAATAAATCGCCCAATAAAAAAATAGCAGCAGCGTCTTCTTTAATTTCATTTAGCCAAGCAACAAATTTTTGTTCTCTTAAAAAACTAGCTTCTGCAGTTGGAGCACCTAAATGTTGATCAGAAGCAAAGTAAATTTTTTTATTTTCTGGTATATTCATTACCACAAAGAAAGGGCATTAATTATTAGTTTCCAATTCTAAAACTTTTTGCAGCATTTTATCGTCAGATTGTATGACTCTGTAAAAACCATCGTCACCATAAATTTGACTTGCAATTGTAGCTTTTAAATAGTCTTTTATCGTTTTTTCTACCTTCTTTGATGGTTTAAATCGTTTTGCGTAACGTTTTTTAGAATCTTTTAGTGTTGTATTAATGCTTTCTAGATAAGCATCATAGGGTTTGTTAATGTCATAGTTTTTAATAAAACTATTTAAACTGTTTTTTGATAATTCTTTTCTGTTTGCATCCACCAAATCAAAAGCAAAATTTTGAATGGTATTAAAGTAAAAAGTATTTAAATAAGATGTTGTATCAACCGCAACAAAAACGTCTGGTACAATTCCGCCGCCGCCATAAACAATTTTTCCTTTTGGTGTTATAAATTGTAAAGAATCTACCACCTTTATACTGTCTTTATTAAGTAGTTCTCCGTTTTCAATTCTGTTATTTAAATCTCTAGAATAATTTCTTTTTTTACCTTTTTCGTAGGGTTTTTGAATAGATCTTCCTGTTGGTGTAAAATAGCGTGCAATGGTTAAACGCACTGCAGAACCATCGCCTAAATCTAATTCTTCTTGTACCAAACCTTTACCAAAAGTACGTCTTCCAATAGTTGTTCCGCGATCATTATCTTGTAGTGCGCCAGCAACAATTTCTGAAGCTGAAGCAGAATTTTGATCCATTAAAACATACAAACCACCGTCTTCAAAAGCACCACGATTTGTTGCATGCCATTTATCAACAGTTCCTTTATTGTCTTTTGTAAAAACAATTAGTTTACCATCTTCTAAAAATTCGTCAACAATTTTAGTTGCAATATCTACATATCCACCACCATTTCCTCTAAGGTCTAACACTAAATCTGTCATTCCTTTTTCTTGAAGTTTTGTTAAAGCTGCTTTAAACTCTTTGTACGATGTTCTTGCAAAACGTTCTAATTTAATATAACCAATAGTATCATTAATCATATAAGAAACATCCACACTTTTAATAGCTACTTTCCCTCTTTTTAGAGAAATTGTAAACAAAGAATCGTTAGATTTTCTATATACTTGTAAATCTATAGTTGTGTTTGATTTGCCTTTTAAAAACTTTGGAATTGTATTGCTAGATAATTTTTTGCCATAAAGTGTATCTGAATTAGCTAACAAAATTCTATCTCCGGCTTTAATTCCGGCTTTAATACTTGGTCCGCCTTTTATAGGCTGAATTACAGTAATAGAATCTTTTATCATTCTAAATTGCACGCCAATTCCAACAAAATTCCCTTGCATATTTTCTGTAAAAGACTGCATATTTTCTTTTGGAATATACACAGAATGTGGATCTAATTTCCCTAGAATTTGCGTAATTGCTCCGTCTAATAAATCTTCTGTATCTACGCTATCTACATAATCTCTTTGGATATAATTTATTAAGCGTTTTATTTTGATTTCGTTAGACGATTTTTTTGCAAATAAGGTATTTGAGGAATTATTTCCATTAAAAAAAACACCTATTAAAACGCCAAAAACAATTGTAAAAGCAAAATAGAGTGGTAAATAATTTTTATCTTTCATTTGTTAAATGCGTTAGTTCTACACCTGCTTTTTTTAAGAATTGCAACCCTGTATTATCTTTATATGCATTTGCATACACAACTCTTTTTATTCCTGCCTGATGTATTAATTTACTACATTCTTTACAGGGTGATAATGTAATATATAACGTTGCTCCTTTACACGATTGTGTAGAAGATGCTACTTTCAATATGGCGTTTGCTTCTGCATGCAACACGTACCATTTGGTATAATTTTCTTCGTCTTCACAAAAGTTTTCAAAACCTGTTGGTGTGCCGTTAAATCCGTCAGAAATAATCATTCTATCTTTTACAATTAAAGCACCAACTTGTTTGCGTTCGCAATGCGAAAGTTTTGCCCATTCTTGAGCCATTTTTATATAAGCAGTATCGTATTTATGTTGCTTTTTATCCATGAAGCAAAAGTAGTTTCTTTTCTAGTATTGATGCGTTAATTTTTTACCAAAAAACCCGTTCTATCATCATTGGTATTACAAAACCAATTACAATAGATGAGGTGACTAAAATCCAATCTCTTTTGGTGACTTTAAAAAAGGACTGTACTAAAGAGCCAAGAATTAAAATTACTAAAACAATAATTACTTGCGACAGTTCAATACCTAGAGCAAATTCTAATAATGGCATTAATTTGTCTTCTTCTCGTCCAATCATCATTCTAAAATAATTAGAGAATCCTAAACCGTGAATCAAGCCAAAAAATAAGGCGAAAATCAAATTGATATTGTCTTTGTTTTTTGATGTTTTTCCTAGATTAAAAATATTTACAATACTTGTGATAAAAATAGTAACCGGAATTAAAAATTCTACAACTTTTACATCTACTTTTAAAACTCCGTATGCAGATAAAGCCAAAGTTAAACTATGACCAATAGTAAATAACGTAATTAACCACAATACTTTTTTTAGTTGATGAAACGAAAAAACAACAGCCAATGCAATTAAAAAAAGAATGTGATCGTAGGCAGAAAAATCTAACACATGATAGAGTCCCATTTTTACATATAAAAGAAATTCGTCCATTTAATTTTTTTTAGAAAAATCAAATATATAAAAAAGTTATGCTCAGTTACTTTAAACCTAAAATAATATTTCTAAATTTGGAAGAGTTTGAAATATAACACACAATTATTAACTAATTAAAACAAAATGAGTTCTAGAAGAGATTTTATAAAAAAAACAGCCATTATTGGTACAGGAATAGCAATGTCTCCAAGTTTATCTTTTGCGTCAAATGACCCGTATAAAGGCAAAAAACTAAACGTAGGTTTAATTGGTGTTGGCTTAAGAGGCACTAATCATTTAAATAATGTTTTACTTAGAGATGATGTATTAGTAACTGCAATTTGTGATATTGACCCGAGAAGAATAAAAATTGCTTTAGACACCATTGATAAAGCTGGAGAAAAGAAACCTAAAATTTTTGGCAAGAATAATTTAGACTATAGAAACTTATTAGAATTAGAAGAAGTAGATGCAGTAATTATTGCTACACCTTGGTTGTGGCATACACGCATGGCAAAAGATGCAATGTTGGCTGGTGTTTATGCTGGTTTAGAAGTTTCTGCCGCAAATACAATGGAAGAATGTTGGGATTTGGTTAATACGCATGAGGAAACTGGAATACATATGATGATTCTTGAAAATGTAAATTATCGTAGAGATGTGTTGGCAGTTTTAAACATGGTCAAACAAAATGTGTTTGGAGAATTATTGCACTTTAGATGTGGTTATCAACACGATTTGCGTTTTGTAAAATTTAACGACGGAAAATCTGCCTATGGAAAAGGAGTAGAGTTTGGAGAAAAAGGAATTTCTGAATCTGCTTGGAGAACGCAACATTCATTATTAAGAAATGCAGATGTATATCCAACACACGGCGTTGGACCAATAGCAACAATGTGTAATGTAAACAGAGGAAACCGATTTATGTCGTTAACATCTCATGCAACTAAAGCAAGAGGATTGCATAAATATATTGTTGATAATGGAGGAAAAGAGCATCCAAACGCAAAATTAAAATGGAAGCAAGGAGACATTATTACATCAACCATAGATACTGCAAACGGAGAAACGATTATTGTGACACACGATTGTAATTCACCAAGACCGTATTCTTTAGGATTTAGAGTTCAAGGTACAGAAGGACTCTGGGAAAAAGACGGAGATAGAATGTATATTGAAGGGAAATCAGAACCACATCGTTGGGACGCGTCTAAAGAATGGGTAAAAAAATACGATCATCCTCTTTGGAAAAAATTTGGAGAACACGCACAAGGCGCTGGTCATGGCGGAATGGATTTTTTTGTAATTAACGCTTTTGTAGAATCTGCTAAGCAAAATATTGCTCCGCCTTTAGATGCTTATGATGCTGCCGCTTGGAGCGCAATTACGCCACTTTCTGAAGCATCCATAGAAAACAACGGAGAGCTGCAGGATTTTCCAGATTTTACACGCGGAATGTGGATTAAACGAAAACCTTATAATTGGATAAAAGATACGTATTAAATTTAGCTAAATTTAAAGAAAAAAGCGACAAAAACTCTGTTTTTTTGATAGAATTAACTTAATTGATTATAACCAATTGATAGAACTTTTTTCTTGCTATAATTGATGAAAGAACTGTTTCTGATATTTACAAAAGTAAATATTTCATAAAATTTTGTTAATCAAAAATTATTTGTATTAATTTTTTTCTACCTTTGCATCACTAATGAAACAAGTAATTCATAAAATAGTATCTTTTTTAATGATTTTTGTAGTCTTATTTTCTACAATGTCATTTACTATTGATGAACATTACTGTGGTGATATTTTAGTAAATTCATCAATGTTAAGTTCTGCTGATAGTTGTGGTATGGATATGCTACAAACTAGCTCAACAAAAGAGAGCATTAGGGAACAAGGTTGTTGTCATAATCAAAAAATCACAGTATTTGGGCAGAATGAACTAAATGTTTTATTTGATAACTTTACATTTGATCAACAAATTTTTATTGTATCGTTTGTAAATAGTTATTTAAGCCTTTTTGAAAAATTAGAATATAAAACACCTTCTTTTTCAGAATTTCCACCGCCTTTAGTCCTCAAGAAACTCTACAAGCTTGGCGAGACGTATTTAATTTGATTTTTAAACATTAATTATATTATCCAATGGGTTATTTCTCATTAGGATAAATTCTTGTACACGGTATTTTCTTAATACCAATGTTTAATTGTTTAATTAATAAAATTTATGTTAAATAAAACTATCCGTTATTTTCTTGAAAACAAGTTAATAACATTTCTATTGCTCGCTACCTTCATTGTAGGAGGTTTAGTAACAGCTCCTTTTAATTGGGAAACCTCATTAATAGAGAGAAGCCCTGTTCCTGTAGATGCCATTCCTGATATTGGTGAAAACCAACAAATCGTTTTTACCGAATGGATGGGACAATCACCTCAAGATATTGAGGACCAAATCACCTACCCATTAACTACCGCATTATTAGGGATTCCTGGAGTTAAAACTATACGAAGTAATTCTATTTTTGGGCTCTCAAGTATTTACATCATTTTTAATGAAGATGTAGATTTTTATTGGAGTAGAACACGTATTCTAGAAAAATTAAATTCATTACCTCCAGGTACGGTTCCAAACGAAGTAAAACCAGCTCTTGGACCTGATGCTACTGCATTAGGGCAAGTTTATTGGTACACTTTAGAAGGTAGAGATCCAAAAACGGGAAAACCAACTGGAGGTTGGGATCCACAGGAACTTAGAACCATTCAAGATTTTTATGTACGTTATTACCTTACCGCTACAAGTGGTGTTTCTGAAGTGGCTTCTATTGGTGGCTTTTTAAAAGAGTATCAAATCGAAATAGATCCTGATGCCATGAAAGCCAATAATGTAGATGTTATGATGATTATGAATGCTGTTAAAAACAGTAACCTTGATATTGGTGCGCGTACTTTAGAATTTAACAAAGTAGAATATTTAGTCAGAGGATTAGGGTATATTAAAAATTTAACCGACTTAGAAGAAAGTGTTGTTGCAGTTAAAGAAAATGTGCCTATTCGTTTAAAGGATGTAGCTAAAATTCAGTTTGGTCCAGCAACACGTAGAGGTGGTTTAGACAAAAGTGGAGTAGAAGCTGTTGGAGGTGTTGTTGTTGCAAGATATGGCGCAAACCCTCAAGCTGTAATTAAATCATTAAAAGATAAAATAAAAGAAGTAGCACCAGGTTTGCCATCTAAAGTATTAGCCGATGGTACGGTTTCTAAAATTACGATTGTACCTTTTTATGATCGTTCTGGATTAATACAAGAAACTCTAGGAACCTTAGAATCTTCGTTATCACATGAAATATTGATTAGTATTTTGGTGGTAATTGTTTTGGTTCTTAATCTAAGAGCTTCCGTATTAATATCCACATTACTACCCGTTGGTGTATTAATGACTTTTATTTTAATGAAATATTTTAATGTCGATGCAAACATTGTAGCATTATCAGGTATTGCTATTGCTATTGGGGTTATGGTTGATGTAGGAATTGTCTTTACAGAGAATATTGTTAGGCATTTAGAAATGCCAGAAAATGAAGGAATAAGAGGAAAACAGCTTGTGCAAGTTATATATGTTGCAACTGTAGAGGTTGCTTCTGCAATAATGACGGCTTTAGCAACTACCATTGTAAGTTTCTTACCAGTTTTTGCGATGCAAGCATCTGAAGGAAAATTATTTAGACCATTAGCTTGGACGAAAACTTTTGCTTTAGTGTCTTCATTATTTATTGGTATTATGTTTATTCCAGCTATTGCTCAAGTACTATTTTCTATTCGATTTGATAAAAAGAAAACCAGTAGAGTATTTAATGCTTTATTAATTGGTTTTGGGCTTGTATTTACAATAGCATACGGAAGTATTATTGCCATCGCTCTTATTGCTTTTGGAGTTAACAATTTACTAACAAAAGTAGCACCAAGAAGCCTGTTTAATAATAAAATTAAACTGCCGTATTCAGAAAAAATAGCGAATATTATTAACATTATAATTACAACACTTATTGTTGTTTATTTTTTAACAATAGAATGGATGCCTTTAGGAGCTTCAAATTCTACATTTGTTAACTTTATTTTTGTTATTATTATTATTGGGACAGTACTAGGAGTGTTAATGACAATTGTACATTTCTATACAAGAATTCTAGCGTGGTGTTTAGATAACAAATGGAAATTTTTAAGTGTTCCAATCTTAGTTGTCTTTTTTGGAATAACCCTTTGGTTAGGTTTTAGTAAAACCTTTGGTTTTATGCCCAATTTTGTTAAAAATAATAGTGCTTGGGCTAGTTTAGACAAAACGTTTCCTGGTATTGGTAAAGAATTTATGCCAGCGTTAAACGAGGGATCTTTTCTGTTAATGCCAACAACGATGCCACACTCTGGTATTACCGAAAACATGGAGGTTATTGCTAGTATAGACAAACATTTAATAACCATACCAGAAATTGCATCTGCTGTAGGTAAATGGGGGCGTGTAAATTCAGCCTTAGATCCTGCGCCAACATCCATGTATGAAAATACCATCAATTATATTCCAGAATATATTTTAGATGAAGATGGGCACAGAGAGCGGTTTAAAGTTAATAAAAATAATGCTTTTGTTTTAAAAGATGGAACTAATTATAAATATGGTAAAGATGAATTTCGTAAAATAACTGAAGAAGAGCTTATTTTAGATGAAGATGGAGAGAATTTTAGACAATGGCGAGAGAAGATTAAAAAACCAGATGATATTTGGAAAGAAATTGTTAAACATGCCAAATTTCCAGGGTTAACCTCAGCACCCAAATTGCAACCCATTCAAACACGTTTAATTATGTTAGCAACTGGGATGCGTGCGCCAATGGGAATAAAAGTATTTGGACCAACTTTAGAATCTATTGAAAAAGTAGGTTTTGAATTGGAAAGTTTATTAAAAGAAGTTCCAAGTATAAACCCATCTACAGTTTTTGCTGATAGAGTTGTTGGAAAGCCTTATTTAGAAATTAGATTAAACAGACAAGCGATGTCTCGATATGGGTTAACCATAAAGGATATGCAAATGCAAATGTCTGTAGCAATTGGTGGAAAACAACTAACAACAACTGTTGAAGGTAGAGAACGTTTTCCTGTTCGTGTAAGATATGCTAGAGAGTTTAGAGATAATCCAGAGGATATTAAAAAGATTTTAATTCCAACTCCAACAGGTGTTCAAGTAGAATTAGGTGAATTAGCTTCCATAGAATATGTAAGAGGACCACAAGTTATAAAGAGTGAAGACACTTTTTTAACTGGCTATGTTATTTTTGATATGAATGAAGGAAATGCCGAAACTAATGTTGTTGAAGATGCTCAAAAATTAATTAAAGATAAAATTGCCTCAGGTGAATTTATATTACCAGCTGGAGTAACTTATCGTTTTACTGGAAATTACGAAAATCAAATAAGAGCCTCAAAAAGACTCTTAATTGTTGTGCCTATATCATTAATAGTAATCTTATTGATATTGTATTTTCAGTTTAAACATATTTTACCATCACTTATGGTGTTTTCAGGTATTTTTGTGGCTTTTTCTGGTGGTTTTATCATGATTTGGCTGTATAGTCAAGAATGGTTTTTAAATTTTAGTTTTTCGGGTGTTCATATGCGAGACTTATTTCAATTACACACCATTAATTTAAGTGTCGCCGTTTGGGTAGGTTTTATTGCCTTATTTGGTATTGCAACTGATGATGGCGTTATTATGGGAACCTATTTAATGCAAGTTTTTGATGAAGAAAAACCTAAAACAGTTAAAGAGATAAGAACTTCTGTCTTGCATGCAGGAGCAAAACGTGTTCGACCAGCAATGATGACTGCTGCTGTAGCTGTAATTGCACTAATTCCAGTATTGACTGCAACAGGTAAAGGTTCAGATGTTATGGTGCCTATGGCAATTCCGTCATTTGGTGGTATGCTACTGCAAGTAATGACCATGTTTGTGGTTCCGGTATTATATTGTATGTGGAAAGAGCATGGATTGAAGAAACAGCTTAAAAAAATAAAAGAAAAAACAATTTAAGATGAAAAAAATCATAAAAAAAATATTCTTTTTTAGTGTTTTGATGCTATTAGTATCGAGTGCTTTTGGGCAAGAACACCTAAAAAATTATTTAGAAGTTGCCGCTAAAAATAATCCTGGATTAAAAGCAAAATTCAGTAATTATATGGCGGCTATGGAAAAAGTGCCTCAGGTAGGTACTTTACCAGATCCCAGTTTTGCTTTTTCTTATTTTGTGCAACCAGTAGAAACTAGAGTTGGGCCACAAAATTGGAAGTTTAGTTTGTCACAAAGTTTTCCTTGGTTTGGATTGTTAAGTGCTAAAGAAGACGTGGCTACCGAAATGGCAAATGCTAAATATGAAGTATTTGAAAACGCAAAATCAAATTTATTCTTTGAGGTTAAAACAGCCTATTATAATTATTATTTTATAGAAAAGGCGATAGAAATAACCAAAGAGAATATTCAAATTCTTGAAGTTTTTAAACGGTTGTCTTTAGTTAAAATTGAAGCAGGTAAAGCATCTATAGTTGATGAACTTCGGGTAGAATTAGAGTTGAATGATTTGCGAAATCAGTTGGCATTACTTAAGGATACTAGACTGGCATTACAAATACAATTTAATAATTTATTGAACACTGAAATTAACAATAAAATTAGTGTTCCGATAATTTTATGGCAAGATGAATTATCTTTAGACAAACAAACTGTTTTAAATTCTATTTATAGTTCAAATCATCAACTAAAGAGTATTGATCATAAACTAAGTGCTTTTGTAAATCAAGAAATTGTTGCACAAAAAGAAGGGCTTCCAAAGTTTACTGTTGGTTTAGGATATACAATCATAAGTAAAAACGCAGGTTCTTCATTTTCAGACAATGGGAAAGATGCTTTTTTGTTTCCATCAATCGGAATAAAAATTCCTTTATATAGAACTAAATATAAAGCACTTATAAAGGAAGCAAAATATATGCAAGAAGCTGAGGTTTTCAAAAAAGAAGACAAAAAAAACAGTCTTTCTACAGTTTATGAAAACACGCATAAAAATTATAGTGATAGTGACAGGCGTATTTTGTTAAACAAAAAACAAATCGGAATTGCAAAAAAAGTATTAGATGTTTTGATAACATCATACTCTACGGATTCTAAAGATTTTGAGGAAGTATTACGCATAGAACGTCAGTTGTTAAAATATGAATTGGCATATCAAAAAGCATTAATAGATAAAAATGCAGCTACTGCATTTGTAAATTATTTAATTGGAAATTAAAAAATATAAAATGAAAAAATATAAAAATTATATTATAGCTGCCGGAATATTAATCCTTGGGATTATAGTAGGTAATGTGTTTTCTGGAGGAAATTCTGAAACCACACATAACGAAACAGAACATGATCTTGTTCAAGACCCAATATCTAAATTATGGACTTGCTCAATGCATCCACAAATTAGAATGGAAAAACCAGGAAAATGTCCTATTTGTGGGATGACTTTAATTCCTTTAGAAGCTTCAAGTGATTCTTCAGAAAATATTGCAGAGAATGAAATTGTAATGACAGAAGAAGCGATGCAATTGGCGAACATACAAACTACAATTGTAGAGCGTTCTAAAGCGGTTAAAGAAATACGTTTGCTTGGTAGAGTTAAGCCAGATGAAAGACGCTTGTATTCTCAAGTATCTCATATTCCTGGACGAATAGAACGTTTGTACTTAAATTTTACTGGAGAAAAAGTAGTAGAAGGGCAACCAATAGTGCGTCTTTATTCACCAGAATTAATTTCTGCACAAAAAGAATTGTTTGAAGCGATAAATTCTAAGAGTATTTATCCTCAACTTTATACAGCTTCACGCAATAGACTAAAACTCTGGAAATTATCTGATAAGCAAATTGATGCTATTGAAGCAGGAGGAATAGTACAAGAACAAATAGATATTTTATCAGATCATTCTGGCTATGTAATGCAAAAAAATGTAGAGTTAGGAGATTATGTTAAAGCTGGAGGTAATTTATTTGATATTGCAAATTTAAGTTCGGTTTGGGTAATGTTTGAGGCATATGAATCTGATATACCTTGGATTCATATTGGCGATAACGTAGAATTTACCATACAGGCTAATCCTGGTAAAGCATTTAAAGGAAAAATTACGTACGTAGATCCTTTTGTATCAGCAAAAACACGAGTAGCTAAAGTAAGAGTTGAGGTAAATAATGCTGATAAAAAACTATTGCCAGAAATGTATGCAACAGGTATGATTAATGCAAAACTTAAAAATGTAAAAAATGCTATAATTATTCCTAAATCAGCTGTGTTATGGACAGGAAAACGCGCTGTAGTGTATGTAAAAGTACCTCATGAACAAACTATTTCGTTTGTATATAGAGAAATTGTTTTAGGTCAAAATATGGGTAACTTTTATATCGTATCAAAAGGTTTAAAAGCTGGCGAAACGGTAGCTACAAATGGTGTATTTAGAATTGATGCTTCTGCACAATTATTAGGACAAAAGAGCATGATGAACCCAACTGGAGCTTCAGGAAATACTGGCGGAATGGCAAATATGCCAGGAATGAATATGGGCGGTGATAAAGCAAAAGGAGGTTCTAAAATGAAAATGGATAATAAAGAAATGGATCCAATGAAAATGGAAAACAAGGCAAATCATTCTAAGATGAATGACCGTATTAATGTTTCTAAAGATTTTCAAACTCAATTAGAAAAAGTTTTCAATCAATACATCACGCTTAAAGATGCATTTACAAAAGATGATGCTAACACAGCACAAAAAAATGCGGAAAAACTGCAAAGTGCTATGGCTAAAGTTGATATGAAATTATTAAAGAACATGGAAGCTCATAATCATTGGATGACAGTTTCTAAAGAAATTTTAAGTTCTGCAATTTCAATCACTAAAATTTCAGATATAGAAAAACAGAGAGGACACTTTAAGCATTTATCAGCACATTTATCAAAAGCTGTTAAGTTATTTGGTGTTAATCAGCAAGTTTATGAACAATTTTGTCCAATGGCTGATAACGATAAGGGAGCTTTTTGGCTTAGTTTAGACGAAAAGATAAACAATCCATATTTAGGTGCTAAAATGCCTACTTGTGGTAGCACAAAAAATATAATTAAAAATTAAAAAACATGAAACATTTAAACATTAAATCACTAGTAATCATTGTTCTAACAATGAGTGTGTCAAGTATTATTTATGCACAGCATGATCATAGTAAAATGAACATGAAGCATGAGAAAAAAGAAGAAATGAACCATAAAGAGAATATGGTTAAATTAAATGATGAAAATTTAACAAAAGCGTATATGCATTATACCATGATAAATAAAGCTTTGGTAGCCGCAGATGCTAAAAAAGTTCAAATGTCATCTAAAATGCTTGTGGGAATTTTAAATTCTTATGGAAAAGCTCAAGAAGCAAAAAAAGTTGCTTCAGAATTGGCTTCTAATTCTACTATTAAAGCTCAGCGTGTTTTGTTTTCTAACTTAACTACAGCATTTGAGCCTTTATTAAAAGGAAATATTGTTGAAGGAGAAATATTTAAAACTTTTTGTCCTATGGCAAATAAAGGTGGTTCATATTGGTTTTCAAATTCAAATAAAATTGTAAACCCATATTTTGGTAAAGATATGGCTACTTGTGGTAGTGTTAAAGAAACATTTAAGTCTATGTAATTAATAACAAAAGCTAGTTCTGTTTATTAAGCAGAACTAGCTTATTAAAATTTTAAGTCATGAAAGAAGTAAAAGCATTTATAAGACCAGAAAAACTCACTAAATTAGCAGAGCACCTTAAAAAAGAAAATTTTTGTTGTTTTAGTATTTTTGAAGGAGAAGGAGTGGGAAATTATTCAGACCCTACAACTAAATTTCCAAGTTTAAAACATCCTTTTTTGCATAATCAAATCATTAAAGTTGAAATAGTTTGTAATAAAGAAGAAGTTGAAGATGTTGTTAGAGTTATTAAAAAGTATGCACAGACAGGTGAAAGAGGTGATGGATTGATTTATGTAGTTAATGTAGAGCAAAAGATTAGAATAAGAGATTAATAAAATTTTTATAACAATTAAAATTAAAGCAATGAAATATTTAAAACCAACTTTCGGTATATTAGTTTTTACAATACTGGTTTTTGCAGTAACATCATGTAAAAATGAAACAAAAAAAGTAGATGTTAAAGAAGTTATCGTCAATAAGGCTGAAACTAAAAACGAAAATATTCAAAACTATTCAGTAGGTTCTCAGATACCAAATAAATTGGTATGTATGGTTAATAATGAATATATGGGGAAACCCCAAATAGCAGTTCCAGTTAATGGTAAAACGTATTATGGCTGTTGCCAAATGTGTGTTGGTACTTTAAACAACGATGAAACTGCCAGAGTAGGGATTGATCCTTTTAGTAATAAAAAAGTTGATAAAACTGAAGCCTATATTGTATTAATGAAAGAAGGAGGAGAAGTAAATTACTTTGAATCAAAAGAAAACTATTTAAATTATAAAAAGAAGTCATAATTAATTAATTAATATATTGCACTAAAAACAAATAAAATGAAACATTTAAAATTAACAACAGGAATTTTAGCAATAGTGTTTATTGCACTAACGATTACATCTTGCAAGGAAAATAAAAAGGATCAAGATAAAGATGATGATCATGTTACAGAGATGAAACACGATGATAAAAAAATGACTCATGATAACAGCGATGGGCATCATGATGATGACAATGCTGATGAAACTACAGATGTAAGAGACATTAAGATGAATACTCAGAAATCATCTTCAACAACGCTAATTGTTGATGCTTATATTCAAATTAAAAATAGTTTAGTAGCAGATAATAAAGAAGATGCTGCAAAAGGAGCAACAGCATTACTAGCTGCTTTTTCAACATTTGATATGACTACTTTAAAAGGAAAAGCACATACAGATTATATGGAAATATATGAAAGTGCAAAAGAACAAGCAGAGCATATTGTAAAAAGCCCGATTGATCATCAAAGAGAGCATTTTGAGACGTTAAGTACAGATATAAATGATTTAGTTACTTTACTTGGAACAGAAAAAACATTGTATCAAGATTATTGTCCAATGAAAAAAGTAAGCTGGTTGAGCGAAACAAAAGACATTAAAAACCCTTATTATGGTAGCAAAATGTTAACATGCGGTTCTGTAAAAAAACAAATTAATTAAATGAAAAAAGTTAAAATCATCCTTTTGGTTTTATTGGTTGCACTTGTGGGAATACAATTTTTTCCCACAACTCGCAATCAAAGTAAAACGATGCCTAAAACTGATTTTACGTTGGTGAATGATGCTCCAAATAGCATCAAAAAAAAGTTACAAACATCTTGTTACGACTGTCATAGTAATAACACAGCGTATCCTTGGTATAACAAGATACAACCTGTGGCTTGGATTTTAGAAAGCCATATAGCAGATGGAAAAAAAGAATTGAATTTTAATGAATGGGAAACGTATTCAAACAGGAGAAAGAAAAGCAAATTAAAATCAATAATTAGTCAAGTCAAGGATGATGAAATGCCATTAACATCTTATACTTTAATTCATGGTGATGCAAAATTCACAGAAAAAGAGAAAAAAGAACTTTTTCAATGGCTTACTAAATTAAGAGATAGTATTTAAGAATATTAAAAAAGAAACCAAATGAAGCTTTTTAAATCACTTATTATGATTACCATTTTTACAGTCGTGCTTACAAGCTGTAAAAAACAAGAGAAAGAAGTAGTAACCAATAAAGAAGAAATAGTTAATACATTAAAAGAAAAAGAAGCAATACTTTCTGTAATGCAAGCATACAAAGACGCAATACAAAATTTAACGACTGATGGTACTTTTGAACTATTTACTCCAGAAGCTACTATTTTTGAACAAGGGAAAGTAGAAGGCACTTACAAAGAATATATCAACCATCATTTGGGGCCAGAATTAGGTCATTTTAAAAGCTTTACATTTTCAGATTATACCATTAACGCAACAGTTAGTTTGCCCTATGCATATACAACAGAAAAGTATGTATATACAATTGTTTTAAAGGGTGATAAAGCTAAAGGAGTAAAAGAAAGAACAATAAAAAGTAAAGGAGTTGCTACTTCTGTTTTACAAAAAATTGATGGCAATTGGAAAATTATTCATTCTCATACATCATTTAAAAAATTGAATCCGTAAAAAACTAGATTACTAGCTTTAAAAAGAGGGTTTGTAACAGGTTTATAAGTAGTTACTTATGATGCTATGTTAAATTATTTTTGTATTTTATAAAGAAATAAGAAGTAAAGCCATCTACAAAAAATCATTATAAGTTAATTGATTGGTTAATTACATAAAGATAAAGTTTAATAGATAACTAATTTACAGATAAAATGAAAACAGCAAATTATGGATACCGAAAAAAAGTAAAGGCTACGTTTATAGAAGCAATAGAGCAAACAAAACAAGCCTTAAAAAATGATGGATTTGGTGTGTTAACAGAAATAGATATTAAAAACACACTAAAAAACAAACTAAATGTTGATATGGAAAATTACACCATTTTAGGTGCTTGTCATCCACCAAGCGCATATCAATCTATTCAATCAGAAATTGAAATTGGTTTAATGTTACCCTGCAACGTAATTGTGTATCAAAAAAACGATGCTGTTTTTGTTTCGGCAATTATGCCAACTGTAGCTATGGGAATGATTGAAAACAATAAATTAGAAACAGTAGCATTAGATATTGAAAAAAGATTAAAATTAGTAATAGATTCTCTTTAAAATTGAAGCCAGAGCATAAAAAAATAATAGTAAAAAACATGGTTTGTAACCGCTGTATAAAAGTGGTTAAAGACGAGCTGCAAAAAAACGGTATTGATTATGAAGATATTTCACTTGGTGTTATTACATTTAAGGAAGAAGTTTCAAACGAAAACAAAGAAATTTTAAATAAATTACTAAAAAAAGAAGGCTTCGAAATCTTAGAAGATAAAGACGCTATTATTATAAGTAAAATAAAAGCATTAATTATAAAAAATATTCATCAAGGATTAGAAAAGCCAGAGCATCAAAATTTCTCAAAATACCTTACTTTACAAATAGGAATAGATTATTCTTATATGAGTAAACTGTTTTCAGAATTAGAAAGTAAAACAATAGAACACTACATTATAGAGCAGCGCATAGAGCGTGCTAAAGAATTCATTATCTACAACGAATTAACATTAAGTCAAATTTCTTACGCACTTAATTACAGCAGTCCACAACATTTATCAAGACAATTTAAACAAGTAACTGGTTTAACACCAACTGAATTTAAAAATATAGGTCAACGCCAAAAATTAGATAACATTTAGTCAAAATTCTGCACAAAACTATTAGATAACGATAGTAAATTTGATGAATAAATTAGAGTAACATTTTTCTTATAAGAACCTGTTGTTTGTTTATAAAAAATTGGATTAACTTAAAACCTAATTATTATGAAAAAAAATCACATGTTATGGATGATTTTGGGATGTGTCGTTCCATTACTCTTCATTTTTTTAGCACCAGCTCTTGGCTTTGGAGGTAACACTTCTTTATTTGTTTTCATTATCTTAATGTTTGGTTTTCATTTATTAATGCCAATGCGTCATGGCAATCATGATCATACCAAAGATGATAATAAAACTGAAGACAAAGAACAAAACCAAGAAAAGCATCATTAGAAACTATAAAATTAGAATATGATGAAAAAAGAATATCAAATAAACGGAATTGGTTGTGGAGGCTGTATAGCAAGAGTAAAAAAAACGTTAGAAGCTCATCCAGTAATTAAAACAGCAGAGATATCATTAACCCCCAAAAAGGGAATGTCTCTTATTAGTATGACAGAAGAACTTTCTTTAGCTGATTTGCAAAAACAACTCAACACAATTAAAGGTTTTACGATAACTGAATTAAATTAATAATAACTTAAAATAAAACATTATGCATTTTTACAACGGACATTTTGGAGGCATGCACCTTATATGGTGGATTATATGGATAGCATTTTTAGTATGGATATTTTTTATACCAGCAGATATTCCATATCAAAAAACAAAAAAAGAGAGCCCACTAGATATTTTAAAAAGTCGTTTTGCAAAGGGTGAAATATCTAAGGAAGAATTTGAAGAATCAAAAAAGGTTTTAAAATCAAATAACTAATTAAAAATTAAAATTATGAATCGGTTAAATGTAAAAAAACTCGGTGTTGCATTCGGTCTTACAGGAGCCTTAATTTATTTGGGCTGTATGATTGTAATGTTTACTGCAGGACAAGAAGGCAGTATTGCTTTTTTTAATAATCTCTTGCACGGTTTAGATACTACCAATATTATTAGAATGGATGTTTCATTATTGGAAGCGTTTTTTGGTATTATTCAAACATTTATTTTGTGGTGGCTTATTGGTGCTAGTATTGGTGCTTTTTATAATGCACAAATAAAAAATAAATAGTTAAGGCATTCAAAAAGCTGGATTTACAAGAAAGGCTATTTTACAAAAGTGAGCAACTTAATTAAACAGTAAAATGGTTAACTCTTTTTATAAAATATTTAATAAACAATTTAGGGTTGTGAAAATTTTTGTTAAATTTACAACAGAACTACATAAAATAAAACCCGTTATGCATTTTGATAAATAAATTAAAAGAAATAACGGGTTAAATAAAATTTAAAATGACAAAAATAAAAACCATACTAATACATTTATTGCTAGGAACAGTAGTTTTCTACTTCTTAGTTCATCCGTTTACAATGGTATTGTATTGGTTTGAATATAGCAGCACACCATTTTCAACGTCACTCTTTCTAGAAATTTTAAATAAACGCTTTATAGAATCCTTCAGTTTTAATATCAGAGGAATGAGTTCTTTATTAACCCTTCTTGGAAGTGTTTTAGGATTAATATCTGGCTTTTTCTGGAGTAAACTTAAAAAGAAGAATACTATAATTAGTATGCAAAAGCGCCTATTGCAAAGAGATATTACTGAAATTATTGCAGATGGTGAAAATGAAAAAGTAGAATTCAAATCATCTATTCGCTATGATTATTTTAGAAAAGGAACCAATCGAGATCTTGAGTTAGTCATTGCAAAAACAATTGTAGGTTTTATGAATACAGATGGAGGTAAATTAATTATTGGAGTTGACGATGATGGAAACACATTGGGGTTAGAAAACGATTTTAAGACATTAAAACATAAAAATAAAGACGGTTATGAACGTGAAATTTTTAGAATAATATCAAAACAGTTAGGTCATAAAGCCTGTTTTAGTAACCATGTTTCTTTTTATAATCTAAATGAAAAAGAAATATGTGTTGTTGACATTGAGCCGTCTAAAGAACCAGTTTACGTAAATGACGGAACAAGCACTACTTTTTATGTACGAACTGGGAATGCAACGTATCCTTTAACGGTTAAAGAAACTGTAGATTATTTAAAAACTAAAGAAAAATAAAACAATGCAATACGTCTGGTTTATATGGTCGCTTATTATTCTTGCACTTTGGGCAATTATTTATATATCAAAAAAAGAAGTTAGAAAAGAGATGCTCAAAATGAGCTTAATTACCATGCCTTTTGGTTTAACAGAACCTCTATTTGTGCCAGAGTATTGGTTGCCGCCATCTTTATTTGATTTAGCAGAAAAAACTGGTTTCGATATAGAGAGTTTAATTTTTTCTTTCGCCATAGGCGGAATTGGAACTGTGCTTTACAATGTAATTTTCAAGAAAGGGTTAACCCAAATACCCAATAGCGAACAAAATCATAAAAGACATAAATTTCATATTTATATACTATTTGTACCACTAGTTGTTTTTTTAATATTGGCATTTACAACCTCGTTAAATCACATTTATTGTGGCACTATTGCTATGTTTATTGGTGGCTTAGCAACACTTTATTGCAGACCAGATTTAAAGGGGAAAATTTGGGTAGGAGGAATTTTATTTACCATTCTGTATTTTGTATATTTCGGAAGTATCCTTCCGTTTTATCCAGATTATGTAGAACTATATTGGAACTTAGATAACCTTACACATATTCTTATACTTGGCATTCCGATTGAAGAATTAATATTTGCATTTACTTTTGGGTTGTATTGGTCAAGTTTATACGAACACCTTTATTGGAGAAAGCTTATAAAATCTAATTAAAAAATTATTTTACAATGAATAGTGATAAGATACCATTACAAAATAACCCAGACATGTTAAGTAAAGCAGATGCTTCAATATGTTTGACAGATTCTAAACTACCTCGTATTGTTATAATTGGCGGTGGTTTTGCAGGTTTAGCATTGGTTGAAGGCTTAAAAGGAAAAGAGGTGCAAGTTATACTAATAGACAAAAATAATTTTCATCAATTTCAACCTTTACTCTATCAAGTTGCCACAAGTGGTTTAGAACCAGATAGTATTGCATTTCCTTTTAGGAAACAAATTTCTGGTTATAAAAATGTTAGTTTTAGATTGGCAGAAGTAGAAGAAATTAAAACAGAATCAAAAACTATTTACACCAGTAAAGGCATGTTAACCTATGATTATTTAGTGTTAGCCACAGGAACAACTACTAATTTTTTTGGAATGAAAGCTGTGGAAGAAAATAGTTTGGGGATGAAAAATATTAGAGATTCTTTAAATATACGCCACATGATGCTTCAAAATTTAGAGCAAGCAACTATAACTTGTGATGATATTGAACGAGATACACTTACAAATTTTGTGATTGTTGGCGGTGGGCCTGCTGGAGTAGAAATGGCTGGAGCATTAGCAGAATTCAGAAAATATATTTTGCCTAAAGATTATCCAGAGTATCCATCATCTATCATGAAAATTTATTTAGTTGAAGGATCTAATAAGTTAATCGCGGCAATGTCTGATAAAGCATCAACAAAAACTCTAAAATACTTAAAGGAGTTAAATGTAGAGGTGCTTTTTAATGAGATTGTAACAGATTATGACGGAAATTTAGTTACCACAAAAAATGGCACACAAATTAATGCTAAAAATTTAATTTGGACTGCTGGGGTTAAAGGTCAATTACCTAAAGGAATTGATAAAGAACATTTAGTTAACGGTAACCGCTTAAAAACGAATGAAAATTTGCAGGTAGAAGGATTTGATACTGTTTTTGCAATGGGAGATATTGCTGCTGTTATTACAAACAAAACACCCAAAGGGCATCCACAAGTTGCACAACCAGCAATGCAACAAGGAAAATATTTATCTAAAACGTTGATGAATATCATTCATAAAAAACCAACAAAACCGTTTAAGTACAAAGATAAAGGATCTCTTGCAACAGTTGGAAAAAGAAGAGCCGTAGCCGATTTAGGCAAATTAAAATTTACAGGATATGCTGCTTGGTTATTATGGTCGTTTGTGCATTTAATGTCTATTAGCGGTTTTAGAAATAAATTATTAGTTGGGATCAATTGGACAATCAGTTATTTTAGTTATGAAAAAAGTAATCGATTAATTATTAGAAATTTTAAAAAGAAAAATACATTCAATAAATAGAAGTAATGAAAAAAAAGTTAAACATATTACACATAGTTCTTGTTTTATTAGGGACTAACTTATACGCTCAAACAGAAAAATCTACAGAAGGTAATGTCAATAACCTTCCGGTAAGAGAACATACGATTACCTTGCGAGAGGCTACAGTTAACAAAGCAGGGAAAAATGTTAAGGGAATAACCGTTAATGGAACCATTCCTGGTCCTACTCTAGAATTTAAAGAAGGCGAATACGCTGTTATTTATGTAAAAAATGAAATGAGTGTAGAAACTTCGGTGCATTGGCATGGTTTATTATTGCCTAATTTTTATGATGGTGTTCCTTATTTAACAACACCTCCAATAGAACCAGGACATACACAGAAATACGAATTTCCTGTTAAACAATCTGGTACGTATTGGTATCATTCGCACACGCTCTTACAAGAACAAAGTGGTGTTTATGGTTCAATTGTTATTCAACCAAAAGAAAAAACATTAGACTATGACAAGGAATTGGTGTTGATGTTATCAGATTGGACAGATGAAAATCCAATGAATGTTCTTAAAAATTTAAAAAGAGGTAACGAATGGTATGGCATACGAAAAGGAACCTCTACGCCACTTAATAAGGTAATTGCCAGAGGTGCTTTTGGTGCACAGCTTAAATTTTGGAAACAACGGATGGAAGGGGCAGATATTGCTGATGTATATTATCCTGCATTTTTAATTAATGGAGAAGAAAGTATTGAGTATCCAGAATTTAAAGCTGGTGAAAAAGTACGATTGCGAATTATTGACGGTGGTGCATCTACCTCTTTTTGGATGACTTTTGGTGGTGGAGATCCACTTTTGGTTTCGGCGGATGGGCTTGATGTAGTACCTGTTAAAAAGAATAAAACATTTATAGCCATTGCAGAAGCGTATGATTATATTATAACCATCCCTGAAGACGGGAAAATTGAATTCAAAATTACAGCACAAGATGGTTCTGGTACAGCATCAGCATTTATTGGTAATGGGAAGATTTTGAAAGCAAAAGATATTCCGAAGCCAGATAAAATTGGGATGATGAAAAAAATGGCAAAAATGGATATGAAAATGGGGGCGCATGCGATAAAATTTAATCCTAAAAAGGATGAACGTTTTGAGATGAAAGAGGAATATGGTATGCAAATGAGTAAAAAGGAAGGCATGAACATGAACATGAACATGAAAAAAGGCAAGACAATGTCTGGAATGAAAATGGAGATGCCTAAAGATTCTATGGCAATGAATCACTCTAAAATGGAAGGTATGAAGATGAATGGAGAGATGAAGATGGATCATTCTAAAATGAAAGGAATGGATATGAAGAAAGATAAAACAATGTCTGGAATGAAAATGGGAGGAATGGATTTGTTTGCTGAATACAATTACGATTATTTGAAATCACCAAAGAAAACAAACTATGATAAAAATGTTCCTGTAAAAGAAATATTGTTAAATCTTACAGGAAATATGAGTCGTTATATCTGGAGTATGAACGGCGTGCCGCTTTCAGAAGCTGATAAAATTAAAATTAGTAATAAAGAAGTAACTAGAATTACGTTTAATAATCTTACCATGATGCATCACCCAATGCATTTACATGGTCACTTTTTTAGAGTTATTAATGAAAGTGGAGATTACTCTCCATTAAAACATACGGTGAATGTACCACCAATGCAAAAAATCACTATAGAATTTTATGGAAATGATGGTGATGAAGCTGGAGACTGGTTTTTCCATTGTCACATATTGTATCATTTAATGGGCGGAATGGCGCGAGTGGTATCTTATGACACACCTAGAGATATTCGTATGAAAGGTTACCCTGCATCTATTGCAGTAGCAGAAACAGATAGATGGTATTCTTGGGGATTAATAGATGCCGCTTCACACAATACAGCAATTAATTTTACAGCATCCAATTTAAGAAATCAATTGAATGCATCTTTTGAATATGGTTGGAATAAAAATTTGGAAGGTGAAATAACGTATGAAAGATATTTACATGATTATTTTAGAATATTTGGTGGAGTAAATATTGAAAATGAAAATGAAGATAGTTTGAATAAATTTAAAACAACAGCTGTTGTTGGTGTTCGCTATTTAACTCCTTATTTATTTAGCCTTGATGCTAGAATAGATAGTGACTTAAGACCAAGAATTGGACTGGGTAGAAGTATAATGATATTTCCTAAACTATCAGTTTTCGGTTATTATGAATATCAAATGGACCTAGGGTATGTTAATAAATTACCTACTAACAAAGATTATCTTTCGGAAACCGTATGGAATGCTGGAGCTGAATATATGTTCTCAAGAAACTTTTCTTTAATGGCTAGTTATGATAATAGGTACGGAGCTGGTGGTGGTTTATCAATAAGGTTTTAAAATATAATTTTAACAACCCTTGTGCATTGTGATACAATTTAAAATCATAATGCACAAAGGGTTAAATTTTAATAACAATGAAAAGCACAATAAAAGAAAGTAATAAGTTATCGCTAATTGGTTCTATATCACTTGGAACAGGTGTAATGATTGGTGCAGGAATATTTGTTCTTATGGGGCAAATAGCTGAGTTAGTGGGCGATTTATTTCCAATCGCTTTTATTGCTGGTGCTATTGTGGTTGGTTTCAGCTCGTATTCTTATGTGAAATTCTCAAATGCCTATCCGTCTTCAGGAGGTGTTGTTAAATTCTTTAATAAAGCATACGGACCGGGAACTACAACAGGTGTTTTTTCTTTGTTAATGTATGTTTCAATGGTGGTTTCAGAAAGTTTAGTGGCGGGTACTTTTGGTGCTTACACGCTTCGATTGTTTCCAGATAGTTATGCTAGTTACGCATCCATTCTTGGAATATTACTTTTGGTAACTGCTTATATATTAAATATTTTAGGTAATAAAGTTATTGGAGCAACTGCTACTTTTACAGCAATTATTAAGGTTGCAGGAATTGCATTGCTAGCCATTGCTGGTCTTATAATTTCTGGGATTGCAGATATTACAGGGAATTATATTCCTAAAAATACTGAAACTATGCCACAAGGACTTGCCTTTGTAGCAGCACTTGCGCTAGCAATTCTTGCTTATAAAGGCTTTACAACAATTACAAATCAAGGTGGAGATATTAAAAATCCACATAAAAACATCGGTAGATCTATTGTGTATTCGGTCCTTATCTGTACTGTAATATATGTAGCATTGGCGCTTTCTGTTGCAGGAGGTTTAAGTATTCCTGAAATAATTGAAGCAAAAGATTATGCCTTGGCAGCAGCAGCAAAACCTGTATTTGGAGAATGGGGTTTGTGGATTACCATAGCAATAGCAATTGTTGCTACTTTTTCTGGAGTGTTAGCTAGTATGTTTTCAGCATCACGTTTATTGGGAATGTTAAGCAATATGAAGCAAGTTCCATCCTTAAAAAAAATAGGAAACTTTAAAAACCCTGCACTTGTATTTACAGCTTCTCTTGCCATTTTACTAACCGTTTTATTCGATTTAACGAGGATTGCTTCCATAGGAGCTATTTTTTACCTCATTATGGACATTGCTATTCACTGGGGTCTTTTTCGACACTTAAAAAAGGACGTAAAATTTCAACCAATCATTCCGTTAATAGCCATTGTAATGGATATTGCTGTACTCGTTGCCTTTCTTTATTTAAAATACCTGAACGATCCATTAGTGCTCATCGTTGCAGCAATTGGAATTATTCTAATACTTGTTGCAGAACGCTTTTTTATGAAGTCGCATACAGATAATGAAGGTAATATGCAAATGGAGATGGAAACGATGAGTAAATAGTTTATAAATCATTAAAAAACAAAAAAATATGAAAAATATAGCAGTTATAGGATATGGAGTTATTGGAAAAAGAGTAGCAGATGCCATCAATCTACAAGATGATATGAACCTTATTGGTGTTTGCGATGTGATCAATGATTGGCGAATTCAAAATGCCGTTAGGAAAGAGTATAATATCTACGCAGCAACTTCAGAAGCAGCTGATAAAATGAAGTCTGAAGGGATTTCTGTAAAAGGTGATATGAAAGAGCTTTTGAAAAAATCAGATCTTGTTGTGGATTGTACCCCCAAAAATATTGCAGCGATAAATGTAGAAATCTATAAAAAGAAAGGTATAAAGTTTATAGTTCAGGGTGGTGAAAAACACGAAACAACAGGACATTCTTTTAGTGCTGAGAACAATTATGAGTCGGCATTAAACTTAGATGCAACAAGAGTAGTTTCCTGTAATACCACTTCTATTTTAAGAACATTGTCTGCTTTAAAAAGAGCTGATTTATTGGATTATGCTAGAGGAACATTGTTAAGAAGAGCTACCGATCCGTGGGAAAGTCATTTAGGAGGTATTATGAATACTATGGTGCCTGAAAAAGACATTCCTAGCCATCAAGGTCCTGATGCTAAAAGCGTTGATCCTGATTTAGATGTTATCACTTCCGCAGTAAAAGTGCCAGAAACTCTGAGTCACATGCATTATTGGAATGTAAAATTAAAAAAACAAGTTACAAAAGAAGAAGTGCTTAATGCCTTTAAAACGTCAAGCCGAATTAAACTAATTCGTTATGACCAAGGTTTGGTTTCTAACAATACCATTAAAGAAATGTTTATGGATATCGGAAGACCTTGGGGAGATATGTATGAAGTAGCCCTTTGGGAAGATATGCTGAAAGTGGTGGGAGATGAATTGTTTTATGCGTATGTTGTGGATAACCAAGCCATTGTGATTCCTGAAACTATCGATGCTATTAGAGCACTTACTGGAATAGAAACAGATGCAGCAAAATCCATCGCTAAAACCAACAAAAGTTTAGGAATCAATTAAACGCCATTAAGATGAAAACAGACAAAAACATAATAGAACTTTTAGGAGAAAAGGCAGACTTCTATTTAGAACACATTTGTGAAAAAATTACAAAGGATGAATTGCAAACCCCAAGCATAAATAGTCTAGATGAGGTGTTTGCTAGTAGCAACAGAAATCCGCAAGTACTGCGAAGTCTTTCACAACTATATAATCACGGTAATCTTGGTGGCACAGGCTACCTGAGTATCTTGCCTGTGGACCAAGGTATTGAGCATAGCGCAGCGTTTTCATTCTATAAAAATCCTGATTATTTTGACCCAGAAAATATTATAAAATTGGCGATGGAAGCAGGTTGCAATGGAGTGGCTTCAACCTTTGGAGTTTTGGGTCTGAATGCACGAAAATATGCTCATAAAATCCCGTTTATTGTGAAGCTCAATCATAATGAACTTCTTACATATCCTAATAAATACGACCAAACGTTGTTTGGTAAGGTAAAAGCCGCCTGGGATATGGGAGCTGTTGCGGTAGGTGCTACCATCTATTTTGGTTCTGAAGAAAGTAACAGACAGTTAATAGAAATTGCTGAAGCTTTTGAAGAAGCTCACAATTTAGGAATGGCAACCATTTTATGGTGCTATACACGCAACGAAGCATTCAAAACAGAGAAAGAAGATTATCACGCCGCTGCTGATGTTACTGGTCAAGCAAATCATTTAGGAGTGACCATACAGGCAGATATTATCAAACAAAAACTACCCACAAATAATTTTGGTTTTAAAAATATCGGATTTGGAAAATATGATGATGACATGTATGATACGTTGACTACAGACCATCCCATTGACCTTTGCCGATTACAAGTAGCCAATTGTTATATGGGCAAAATAGGATTGATTAATTCTGGTGGAGGTTCTAAAGGTGAATCTGATTTGGTTGAAGCCATAACAACAGCGGTAATCAATAAAAGAGCTGGTGGTTCTGGGCTAATTTTGGGAAGAAAAGCCTTTCAACGCCCTTTTAAAGATGGTGTGAATTTGTTGCATACCGTACAAAGCGTGTATCTAGAAAATAAAATAACAATAGCCTAACTTATAACCAAAAAACAAAGTCTTTAACTATATGCAAAGCATAAAACCAAAAAAAAATAGAATTCTAAAAATCAGTAAAATGACTTTATTAATTATTTTTTTATTGATTATTCTTCCTATTGGAATTATTGGTGGCAATGAATATTTTAAAGTTATTAATGCACCAAAATACAATCCAGAAACCATGCCTTTAAATTATGAAATTATTGGTTCTGGTAATAAAAAATTAATTTTTATACATGGTTTAACAGGGTCTAAAAATTATTGGAAGAGAGAACTGGAAACCGTTAGCAATACGCATCAATTGTTATTAGTGGATTTATTGGGATTTGGTGATTCTCCAAAACCGAATGACGATTATAGTCTTAAGACCCAGCTAAACGCTTTAGAAAAGATAATTACCAAAGAAAACTTTAATGATGGAAATACTGTAATTATAGGGCACTCTATGGGTTCTATTATTTCTTTAGCACTTCTTGCGGAACACAGTAGTTGGTTTGAAGGTGTAATTATTACAGGACTTCCGGTTTATAAAGACAAAAACGAATTTAGAAAAATTATGTCTGGTCATGGCATTTTTGATCGATTGGCATCAGGAAAATACGGCACACTTATTTGTATGCTGCATCCTATTTTTATGACTAATTTTTTTAAGCCCAATAATTTAACGGATGATGTGTATGAAGATGCAAAAAAACATACATGGCAAAGTTATGCCAACTCTTTAAATGAAATTGTAATTAAAACGGATTTATATTCCTTCCCAAAAGCGATTAAAGACAAAAAAAGTGTCTTTATCCACGGAACGGAGGATACTTCTGCGCCATTTGAAAGTGTTAAAAAATATGCTGAAACATTTTCTAATGCAGAATTTATAACTATAAAAGGTGGCGATCATCAATTATTTTTGAAAGAGCCAAACCTCATCTGGAATGTAATAAACCAATTTCCACATACAAGTATTACCACCAAGAAAGAAAACAAAATAATGGCTAATGAATTCTAAAACTGTAAATATTATAGGTGCTGGACCAGCCAGTTTAGTAGCAGCAATACAACTTGCTAAAAATAATTATAGGGTAATAGTTCATGAAATGAAAAAGGATGTAGGCACACGCTTTAATGGCGACTTTCAAGGTATTGATAATTGGTCAACTTATAATGATGCTCATGATTTTTTAGAATCTATAGATATTTCTATAAATTTTAAGTTCGCACCCTATAGAAATGGTGATTATTTTGATCCTTTATCAAAAAAATATAACATAGAAACATCTCGTCCACTATTTTATTTAGTAGAACGCGGAACCAATGAAGAATCATTGGATCAAGGATTAAAAAGACAAGCTCTAAAAGCTGGCGTAGAAATTAAATGGAATTCTCGTGTATCAAAAGTTCCAGAAGGTAAAGTAATTATTGGCACAGGACCAAAAGCAGCTGATGCCATTGCTAAAGGCATTGTTTTTGAAACTACTCATAAAAATTATTATGCAGGTTATTTAGACGATAATATTGCTCCAGAAGCTTATGCCTACCTTTTAGTTAATGAAGGCAAAGCAACATTTGCTACTTGTTTGTTTAAGTCTTTTCCTAATGCCCAAGAATATTACGACCGTGCCTACAAAAGGCTTATTGAAACTGTAGATATTGATATTGTAAATCCGAAACCCTTTGGAGGTTATGTTAACTTTTTCTTTAATAAAAATCTAACAAAAGATAATCGAATTTATTATGTAGGTGAAAACGCAGGATTCCAAGATGCGCTTTGGGGTTTTGGTATGCGTTATGCGATGCATTCGGGTTATTTGGCAGCTCGAAGTATTATAGAAGATAAATCATATCAAGACCTTTGTAAAACACATATTGTTCCAAAAATGGAAATTTCTTTAATTAACCGATGGATGTTTTCTAAATTAGGAAACTTTGGTTATAAAAGAGTGCTAAAAAGAATTTCGAAAAAGAAAGATCTTGTTTCGATTTTAACTAAAAAATATAATTCAAACGGTATTGGTAAACGCATATTGTTTCCGATAGCAAAACTCTGGTTTAAACCTAGGTTGAAGGATAAACAATGTATGCATGAAAATTGCTCGTGTTTATGGTGTAAACACGGAAAACATGATTCACTTAAAATTGAATCTGATTGTTAAGCAGTTTATTAAACAGGAGTATAATTAGTAATTAAATAACAATCGCCTTTTAAAGGTAAAAATAAACATTACAATAATTAATATGTAAACTATTTCTAAAATTTGATACAATGATATTTTTAATTATCTTTTTATTTTTAATTGTTTCTATTGGTCTAATAGGTGGTTATCATCATTACAAAATTAGTAAAGAACCAATCTATGATCCTAAAAAAACATTACTGAATTACGAAATAATTGGTTCTGGATCAATAAAACTGATTTTACTTCACGGTTTAACAGGTTCATTAAATTATTGGAAACGAGATATGGATAATATCTTAACTACACATAAACTTCTTTTAGTAGATCTTCTTGGTTTTGGAGATTCTCCAAAACCAAAAAGTAATTATTCTCTTTCTACTCAATTAAAAGCATTAGAACTGATTCTTAACAAAGAAGGATTCAATGATGGAGAAACCGTTATTGCTGGTCATTCTATGGGAGCATTAATTTCATTAGCTTTATTAGAAAAACAACCAACTTGGTTTAAAAAAGGTGTTTTTATAAGCATTCCTGTTTATAAAAATGCAACTGAATTTAAGAAAACTATGGCCACGCATTCTTTTGTAGATAGAATTTCAACAAGTAAATTCTCAAAATATATCTGTATGATTCATCCTCTTTTTATGTCAAGTGCATTTAAACCAGATAATTTAACAGATGATGTTTATAAGGATGCACAAAAACACCACTGGATGAGTTATTATTATTCGCTCACTGAGGTTATTTTAAAAACAGACCTTTACTCACTTGCAGAAAGAGTCAAAGATAAAAAGGTGCTTTTTATTCATGGAGAAAAGGATACAACTGCACCAATAGCAAATGCCTTAAAATTATCGAAAGTATTTGCAGATGCAAAAGTTGTGATTTCTACAGAAGGAGATCATCAGTTTTTTCTAAAAGAAGCGGTTTTTATTTGGCAAGCAATTCAAGATTTTACTTTTTCAGAAAAAAAGTCACAAAAAAATGTTTCTAATGGGTACGAATAAAATTAGACATATTGGTGTATTTATTTCTGAAGGTGAAAGCCCAGAGATGAACGCCGCCTTGTATGCAATTGCAAAAGCTTATGAAGCAAAAGATATAAAATTAAGTGGAATTCGAATTGAATACGTGGTTAAACAGCATTAAGTAAATGAAGAGTTAAACGAACATTTAAAAATATTTAAAAAGTAAAAAATGGTAGAAACTTTAAAAAACATCAACCCTTTTATCCTTGGGTTACTAATTAGCCTGGGCATTGGTCTTATTCTGGGATTGGAACGCGAATATGATAAACTGAAAGAAGAACAAGGCTTTGCAGGCATAAGAACCTTCCCAATTGTAGCCATTATTGGTTTTATTCTTGGAAATCTTTCCATTACCTACACACCTTGGTTGGTCATTATTATTTCGGCAGCATTTCTTTTATTTCTTTCCTTGAGTCATCTGTCCATGGTAAAAAAACACATAATGACTGGTATTACAACCAATATGGCATTATTTGCTACATTAATTTTGGGTGTTATGGTTGCCAATCATTTGCATAAAGAAGCTGTTGCTACTGCAGTTGTTGTAGTTACATTATTGTCATTAAAAACCACCTTTAATACGTTTATAAAAAATATCACTTCAGAAGAGCTTTTTGCTTTTATTAAATTTTCGATTATTGCACTTCTGATTTTACCTTTTTTGCCAAATCAAGATTACGGACCAGAAGGTTTACTGAATCCTTTTGAAATTGGAGCAATTATAGTGATTGTCTCTTTTCTGAATTTTATTGGCTACTTTCTTGTAAAATATGTTGGTTCAAAACAAGGTATATTACTCACAGCAATTTTAGGAGGATTAATTTCTAGTACTGCTGTTGCTTGGATTTATGCTTCTAGAAGCAAAGAATCGCCAGAACTTTCTAAAGAATATGCTGCAGGAATAATTATTGCTTCTGCCATAATGTTTCCAAGACTGGCTATATTGGCATATATTTTCAATAGTGCCATCCTTTCTTATTTACTCATTCCCTTTACTATTCTTACACTAATATGTTTAATTAGCGCACTTATATTAATTAAAAAAGAAGCAGATGTTCCAAAGACAGCTATTAATCTTGGCAATCCACTTAATATTTTGAATGCTCTTGGGTTTGGTGGTATTTATGTTGTAATTCTATTTGCTGTTTTTTATGGAAATCAATTTTTCGGTGAAAGCGGTTTATATTTTTCAGCTTTAATTGCAGGATTGGCAGATACAGACGCAATAACTATAAGTATGGCAAAATTTGGGTCTTTGGAAGAAAAACTCTCGCTTGCAACCAATGTAATTATTACCGCAACCATAAGTAATATGATTGTGAAACTGGGTATTACCTATTTCAAAGGCTCCAAAAAAACAGGGAAACTGGTAATGTTCATTTTTGGAAGTGTCATCATCGTAGGGACTGCATTTATTTTAATATAATTAAAAAATTAGAAAAATAATCAAAATGAAAAACATACTTGTACCCACTAATTTTTCTAAAAATTGTATCAAAGCAACTCAGCTCGGTATAGAAATAGCGAAACTTTATAATTCTGAAATACACTTTTTACATTCAATAAATACACCTGTAGATTGGGTAAAATTGAATAAACTAAATGAAAAAAGATATCCTGAAACATTGAAACAAATTGGTATTGCAAAAGCTGCTTTAAGAGCATTAGAGAAAAATGCAGAAAGTCAGAAGCTTAAATGTCGTACTTATCTTCAATATAATTCAGGAGAAAAAGATGTTTTAGAACATTCTACAAATTTTAATCATGATTTTATTATAACAGCTAGTAGTGTTGAAGAAATTGTACGAAAAGCAAAGGTGCCGGTTATTGTTGTAAAGGATAAAGAAGTAACGTTTCCTTTTAAGAATATTGTTTTTGTTTCAGATTTTAAAGAAGACGTAACCGAAGCTTTTAAACAAGTAATATCCATAGCAAATAAATGCAATGCTCATATTCATTTATTGTGTATAAATACCCATACAGACTTTAATAATATTGCTCTTGGTTTAAAACCAATCGAAGAACTATTAGAAAAATTTCCAGCGATAAAAAATTACTCAATGGCAATTTATAACGAGCCTTCCGTAGAAACGGGTATCAATACATTTACAAAACAACAACCAATAGATTTAATTGCAATGATTACACATGGCAAAACAGGCTTTTTGAGTTTATTTTCTAAAAGTATTTCTAAAGAGGTTGCCAGTCACTCTACATTACCAGTAATGACAATACATGTATAAACAATGAACAACATAATAAACATAGTAAAGCATTCTGGAGATAGTGTTCCTTTTGATGTGGATAAGCTTATCAATTCCTTAAGGCGTGCAAAAGCTAGTGGAGAATTGATTCAGCAAATAGTTGAGCGAGTTGAAAGTCAATTATATGACGGAATTACAACAAAGCAAATCTATAAAATGGCATTTAAAATGCTAAAGAACGCATCTAGGGTAAGTGCCTCAAAATACAAACTAAAAAAAGCTTTGATGGAATTAGGTCCTTCTGGTTTTCCGTTTGAAAAATTAATTGGTAAAATATTGGATCAAGAAGGGTTTCAAACAAAAGTTAATGTAATTGCCCAGGGTAATTGTGTGCAGCATGAAATTGATGTTATAGCTCAAAAGGATAATAATCATTACATGATTGAATGTAAATATCATAGTGATCAAAAGCGGTTTTGCAATGTAAAAGTTCCATTATATATTCATTCAAGGTTTTTAGATGTAGAAAAGCAATGGAAACTTCTAAAAGAACATGAGACTAAACTTCATAAAGGAGGTGTATATACAAATACACGATTTACCACCGATGCCATACAATACGGTAATTGTGTTGGATTGTTATTGACAAGTTGGGATTATCCAATTGGAAATGGACTTAAAGATAGGATAGATAAGTCTGGGTTACATCCATTAACGGCATTAACAACCTTGACCAAAGCAGAAAAAACTAAACTATTGGATACTGGTATTGTGCTTTGTAAAGAACTTCATGAAAATCCTTATTTATTAGAACAAATAGAAATACCAACATCAAGACATAAAAATATAATTGAAGATTCACAAGAGTTATGTAGAAAAAGTTAAAAAATAAAAATTAGTAATCCTAAAAAGAATAAAAATGAAAACAGAAGCATTACAAAAAAAAGGAAAGTATAAACTTTGAACAATTTTATCAAACATTAGAAGATGATCCAACACTTTTAGAAGAATCAATTGAAATATTATTGGAAATGGTAAATTTTGAAAAAAAATCTGTAAAGAAAATAGCTCTTTTTATAAAAGAGAATTCCCGCAACTTATACAATGAAATAAGTGAGTTGAGTAAATCAAGCCAAAATAAAGGGAACACGTCTTCTTGTTGTGGAGGGCATTAAATAAATACTACGAAAATGAAAAATGAAAAAATAAACATCCACTTTTTAGGAGCAGCAGGTACAGTAACTGGTTCAAAATATCTGATAGACACAGGAGACAGAAAGATATTAATAGACTGCGGACTTTTTCAAGGTCTAAAAGAACTACGTCTAAAAAACTGGGAATATCCACCGGTAAAAGTTTCAGAAATTGATATCGTACTTCTTACTCATGGTCACATGGATCATACAGGATATCTACCACGTTTGGTAAAACAAGGGTTTAATGGCGCAATCTATGGCACCAATCCCACGTTGGACATTGCGAAAATCATCTTGAACGATAGTGCAAAAATCCAGGAACAAGAAGCAGAACGTGCCAACAAAGAAGGCTATTCAAAACATAGTCCTGCAGAACCTCTTTACGATTTAAAAGATGTTGAACATACCATTCCACATTTTAAAAGTGTTCCACAATCACAATGGCTCCCACTTTTCGACGACATTAAAGCTCGTTTTCAATACAACGGACATATTTTAGGTGCTACATTTATCGAGTTAGATGTACACGGAAAACGTTTTGTGTTTTCAGGAGATATTGGAAGAACCAATGATTTATTACTCTATCCACCACTAAAACCAAAAAAAGCAGATGTGCTTTTTATAGAATCTACTTATGGTGGTAGATTTCATCCTGACGAAGTAGAAGCCATTCCACAGATCGAAAAATTGGTCAATGATACCATAAATAGAGGTGGTAGTCTGTTTATCCCAAGTTTTTCGGTAGAACGTGCCCAATTAATGATGCTCATTTTTTGGAGGCTATTAAAAGAAAATAAAATTCCGAAAGTCCAAATGATAATGGATAGCCCAATGGGCGCAAGTGTATTAGAATTGTTTCATAGTACCAGAGATTGGCATAAGTTAGAAGCTGATGAATGTGATGAAATGTGTTCGCACTTTACAGTAGTAAGTAGCTATCGAGAAACTATGGAATTACGAACTGATAATAAGCCAAAAATTGTAATTGCAGGAAGCGGAATGCTAACAGGAGGACGTATGCTAAACTATCTCGAAACACAAGCTCAAAATCCTAACAATACATTACTTTTTGTTGGGTATCAAGCAGAGGGAACTCGTGGTAGAAAATTATTGGAAGGCGAAAAAGAATTAAAGGTGTACGGAAAATGGGTGCCATTTCATATGGAAGTTGCAGAAATTGAAGGTTTCTCTGCACATGCAGACCACAAAGAACTTATCGATTGGATGCGCAAAATTAAAAATAAGCCAGAGCGGATTTTCATTATTCATGGCGAAAAGGAAAGTGCAGAAGCATTGCAAAAAGGCATCAAGGAAACATATGATTGGGAAGCTGAAATTCCACAGCTTTATAATATTGAAGAAATAATACTTAATTAACTAATATGGTCGAACTAATAATTGGCATACTACTAGGAATTTCCATTGTAATACTTGCGATAAAAACGGGCTTTGATAAGGACAGCAGTTTCTATCCAGTATTATTAATTGTTATTGCTTTTTACTATGTTCTTTTTGCTTTTCAGGCGAATGATACCAACGAAATTATATTCGAAGTAATTATTGCTTTTCTATTCTCGGTCATAGCAATATTTGGGCATCATAGAAACCTAAAAATAGTAGGTATTGCACTGATATTACATGGGATATATGATCTTTTTCAAGGCGATATTGTGTATTCAACAAATCCACCTCAATGGTGGCCAATGTTCTGTTTGGGAGTTGATGTAACTATCGGTATTTGGGTTTTTTGGACCTCATCAAAATTATTAAAAATAAAAAAATAAGATGTATTATGGAACAGCATTCAAATATTTTAAAATACAAACATCTCGACATTTATATACAGAACGAAAGAGTATATAAATGTGCAAATTGTTGTGTTCGTATATCCAAAGGTTTTTCGGCACACGCAGATTATAAAGAATTAATAGATTGGATGCAAAAGATTAAGAATCTGTCAGAAAGAGTTTTCATTATTCATGGTGAAAAAGAAAGTGCAGAAGCATTGCAAAAAGGAATCAAGGAAACCTATGGTTGGGAAGCTGAAGCTCCTCAGTTATATAGTATCGAAAATGTATAATTTTTTAAACATATAAAAAATGAAAGCTAAAAATAGAAACACCAATTGGTATGTTGTAACAGGTGGTCCAAGCACTGGAAAAACTACCGTAATAAACATGTTAGAAAAAAGAGGTTATAAAACCACCATTGAGCATGCAAGGCATTATATTGACACTATGCGTATCGAAGGTCAAACCGTTGAGGACATCAGAAACAATAAAAGAAAATTCCAGTTAGGTGTTTTAGATATGCAAATAGAACAAGAGGCTGTTATCTCGCCAAAAGAGTTGTTTTTTTTAGATAGAGCGATACCAGATGCTATGGCTTATTATCAATTTTTAAACCTTGATTATGATGAAAAACTATTAAATGCGGTAAAAAAAGCTTCTTATAAGAAAATTTTCATATTAGACCGATTACCTTTTACAAAAGACTACGCAAGAACCGAAGATGAAGATGATCAAAAAAAAATACATCAATTAATAATAGATGTTTATACGTCTTTAGGGTTTCCAATTGTTACAGTTCCAGTTTTGCCACCAAGGGAACGTGTAGAGTTTATTTTAAATAACATTTCATAGAAATGATAATGCAATGACAGTGTATTTAGATTTACTTCCATAAATGAGTTGATAGTCATAAACAAAAAACGACATTGAAATTTTAATTCTAAAAAAGATACAGATGAAGCGTCAAAATAAAGATAAAACCTCCCCACCCGACCTTACAAGCCATAGTATAGGAACTGGTCCAATAAGAACGCAACGTCCTGTATATGTAGATTTGCTCCCACCATGTAACCATGCATGCCCAGCAGGAGAAAATATACAGGCATGGCTTGCATTGGCACAGGATAAAAAATTTGAGGAAGCTTGGCAGGTTATCATGCAAGATAACCCGATGCCTGCAATAATGGGGCGCGTTTGTTACCACCCCTGTGAAGATGGCTGTAACCGCACCGCCATAGACAGTCCGGTAAGTATTCATGCCATAGAACGTTTTCTTGGAGATGAAGCAATCCATAAAAATTGGAAAGTAACGTTTGAAAAAAAACCAGATGGTAAACGAGTGCTTATCATAGGAGCTGGCCCAAGCGGATTATCTGCGGCATATCATCTTACCAGAATGGGCCATAGCGTTGAGATACATGAAGCTGGGCCTATTGCAGGTGGCATGATGCATTTTGGGATTCCTGCCTACAGACTTCCAAGACATATATTGGACCATGAAATTCAACGCATTACAGCAATGGGAGTCAAAATCGTTCTTAACCATAAAGTTGAAGATGTCTTGTCTGAAAAAAAGACTGGGGGTTTTGATGCCGTATTTATTGCCGTTGGTGCTCATCTTTTAAAAAAAATTGATATTCCAAGTAATGATGCTGTGAAAATTTTTGATGCCATTACCTTTTTAAAACAGGTAGAACGAGGTGAAAAACCAAAAATAGGTAGAAGAGTTGCTATTTATGGAGGTGGAAATACAGCGATGGATGTGGCGCGAACTGCGAAACGAATGGGAGCATTAGAAGCCATGGTTATATATAGGCGCGATAAAGAACACATGTCGGCACATGAATTTGAGGCAGAAGAAGCTTTGGAAGAAGGCGTTAAGATCAATTGGCTCCGTACAATCAAAACAATGGATGAAAACACATTTACTGTTGAGATAATGAAACTAGTGGATGGAAAACCGATACCCACCGGACAATTTGAAAAGCTTGAAGCAGATACGCTCATATTGGCAGTTGGGCAAGATACAGACACAACATTTTTAAAGTCTATAAAAGGCATCGAATTTAAACAAGATGGAACCGTCATTGTTAATTCTGAGATGATGACTGGTTATAAAGGGATTTTTGCCGGAGGTGATATGATACCTAGTGAACGAAGTGTAACCGTGGCTATTGGCCATGGTAAAAAGGCTGCGCGAAATATTGATGCTTTTTTGAGGAAAACACCATACCTTAAAGTTCCTAAACATCCTATAGTAGGACCCGAAAAATTACACCTTTGGTATAAAACAAATGCTCCGCAAAAGGAACAGGCTTCCCTTGATGCCCAAAAGCGTATGGAAGGCTTTGATGAAATAAAGGCCGGTTTAAGCGAAGAAGAAGTGCTTTTTGAATCACAACGCTGCCTTTCTTGTGGTAATTGCTTTGAGTGTGATGGTTGTTATGCTGCCTGTCCTGAAGAAGCCATCATAAAACTGGGACCGGGCAAAAGATATGAGTATAACTTTGATCGCTGTACAGGTTGTGCGATATGTTATGAACAATGCCCTTGCCATGCCATAGAAATGATTCCCGAACCTAAAAACTTAAGACTATGTCCATAAAGAATCGAACAAAAATAGCGACTATAGACGGTAATGAAGCCGTTGCCTATGTGGCATACCGAATTAATGAAGTATGTGGAATCTACCCAATTACACCGGCATCTCCCATGGCCGAACACGCCGATGAGTGGTCTGTTAAAGGCGTGGAAAACATTTGGGGCAATATCCCGGATGTCATAGAAATGCAAAGTGAAGGTGGTGCGGCAGGTGTTGTTCATGGCGCGCTTCAAACCGGAGCTTTGGCTACAACTTTTACCGCTTCCCAAGGGTTGATGCTGATGTTGCCCAATATGTACAAAATTGCAGGAGAACTTACTCCAACCGTTTTTCATGTTGCTGCGCGTTCACTCGCTGCACAGGCGTTATCGATTTTTGGCGACCATAGTGATGTCATGGCGGCGAGAACAACAGGGTTTGCTATAATCGCTTCATCTTCAGTTCAGGAAGCTCATGATATGGCACTCATAAGCCAAACAGTGACCTTAAGATCGAGAGTGCCCATTATGCATTTTTTCGATGGTTTTCGTACGTCCCATGAAGTGAATAAAATCAGACTTCTGTCCAATGAACAAATTAGGGACATGATTGATGATAAACTTATTTATGCGCATCGGAAACGAAGTTTAAACCCCGATAACCCCTTTATTCGAGGAACTGCTCAAAACCCTGATATTTACTTTCAGGCCAGAGAAACTGTAAATCCATACTATTTAGATCTTCCAAAAATCGTTCAAAACGCTATGGACGATTTTGGAAAACTCACAGGTCGCAGTTATAATCTATTTGAATATGTTGGCGATCCACAAGCCGAAAGGATAATTGTAATTATGGCTTCCGGATCGGAAGTAACCGGAGAAACGGTGAAACAATTGGTTACAAATGGTGAAAAAGTAGGAATGATCAAGGTGAAACTATACCGTCCCTTTTCTTTACCACATTTTATAAAAGCACTGCCCTTAGAGGTAAAAAAAATAGCCGTGTTAGATCGCACAAAAGAACCTGGTGCCACAGGAGAACCCCTCTACCAAGACGTGGTTACCACATTGGCAGAAGCTTACCGCTTGAAAAAAATTATTGGTTTTCCTAATATTATAGGAGGGCGTTATGGGTTATCCTCTAAGGAGTTTACCCCTGGGATGGTTAAAGGTATTTTTGAAGAACTGAAAAAAGCATCGCCTAAAAACGGTTTTACCATCGGTATCATTGATGATGTTACCCATAGTAGCTTAAACTATGACCCTGCTTATGATATTATTCCCGAAGGAACCATTAGTGCTGTTTTCTTTGGATTAGGTTCAGATGGTACTGTTGGCGCCAATAAGAACAGTATAAAAATAATTGGAGAAGGAACAAATTTATTTGCACAGGGTTATTTTGTATATGATTCCAAAAAGTCTGGAGCCCGAACGGTTTCTCATTTACGCTTTGGTAAAAACCCAATTAATGCACCCTACCTTATTATGGAAGCTGATTTTATTGCTTGCCATAAATTCAACTTTATCGAAAAAGTGCAAATGCTCCGTTTAGCGAAAAAAGGCGCTACTTTTTTATTGAATAGTCCTTATGGGCTTGATGAAGTTTGGAATCAACTTCCGTTTCCAATACAAGGGATAATTATAGAAAAGAAACTCAAATTGTATATCATAGACGCTTCTGGTGTTGCTAAAGCTGCTGGCTTAGGGGAAAGAATCAACACTATTATGCAAACTTGTTTTTTTGCGCTTTCCGAAGTATTACCTAAGGATGAAGCTATCGATAGGATAAAAAAGTCTATTGAAAAAAGTTATCTCAAAAAAGGGAAGGCAGTTGTAGAGATGAATTTCCAGGTAGTTGATGCCGCCTTGAAGAATTTATTTAAAGTTAAGATTCCTTCAAAAGAGACAAGTAAGATTCCTCTTCCTCCTACCGTATCTATTGAAGCACCAGAATTTGTACAACAAGTTACGGCCATGATGATGCGTGGCGATGGGGATGAACTGCCAGTAAGTAAATTGCCTATTGACGGCACCTACCCGAGCGCAACTACCCGTTGGGAAAAGCGCAATATATCAGACATGGTGGCGCAATGGGATAAAGATTTATGTATTCAATGTGGTAATTGTAGTTTTGTGTGCCCACATAGCGTTATACGATCTAAATTTTATAACGAAGCCTATCTGGAACCGGCTCCTGCAGAATTTCCCTCTGCACCTATCAACGCTCGCGGATTTCCTGAAACACGCTATACCCTGCAAGTGTACTTGGAAGATTGTACCGGCTGCAACCTCTGTGTGGAAGTTTGTCCGGTTACCGACCCTGATGATGAAAACACCAAAGCCATTAATCTGAGGCATAGGGTACCTATCCTAGAAAAGGAAAAGGAAAACATCCGCTTCTATGAAAGCCTTCCTGTGAACGATCGTACAAAAGTTGATTTTTCTTCAGTACGAGGCACACAATTTCTTGAACCATTATTCGAGTTTTCCAGTGCCTGCGCAGGCTGTGGCGAAACACCCTATATAAAAGTACTTACTCAATTGTTTGGCGATCGACTAATCGTTGCCAATGCTACCGGCTGTTCTTCTATTTATGGAGGTAATCAGCCAACAACTCCTTGGACCGTTAATCAAGAAGGTAGGGGTCCAGCCTGGTCAAATTCACTTTTTGAGGACAACGCAGAATTTGGATTAGGTATGCGTATAACTGCTGATAACCACTTGTCGATGGCTAGAAAGCTGGTACATTATTCACGCCATGAAATTGGGGAGAAGTTGGCGGAAAAACTACTTAATACTGAACAACTATATGAATCTGAAATAAAGGAACAACGAGAGGCAATATCTAAATTGAAGAAAAAATTAGCCGAAATAGATCAAAATGAAGCTGATAAATTACTGTCGGTGGCAGATCATCTGGTCAGAAGAAGTGTATGGTTGGTTGGTGGAGACGGATGGGCTTACGACATAGGTTCTGGAGGGCTGGACCATGTGCTTTCCACTGGTAAAAATGTCAACGTGTTGGTATTGGACACCGAAGTTTATTCCAATACTGGTGGTCAAATGTCAAAAGCAACACCAACGGCGGCTACCGCAAAGTTTGCTAGTGGTGGAAAAAAAGTGGGCAAGAAAGACCTTGCTTTGCAAGCTATTTCTTACGGTAATGTGTATGTGGCACAGGTTGCCATGGGCGCTAATCCGCAGCAAACACTTTTGGCAATGCGCGAAGCCGAAGCTTATCCCGGACCATCGATTATATTGGCTTATAGTCAATGTATTGCACATGGTATTGATATGCGGAAAGGGATGACCCAACAAAATTTAGCTGTTCAGAGCGGGTACTGGCCATTATTACGGTACAACCCAACTTTAAGAAAAGCAGGCAAAAACCCTTTTGTGCTTGATTCGCCCAGACCTACTATAAAATTTGAGGACTATGCGTATAACGAACTGAGGTACACAATTTTGAAAAAAACCAACCCCGAAGAAGCAGAAAAGTTACTTAAAGTAGCACAGGAGCTTATAAACCTGCATTGGAAAACCTATGAGGATATGTCAGGATGGGGGGCAAAGAAATTTTGTCCAGTGATTTAATGAAAAATACTTTTTGTGTAAAATATAATTCAAACGGTATTGGCAAACGATTACTATTTACTTAGCAAAACTCTGGTTTAGACCTCGGTTAAAAGATAAATAGTGAATGCATAAAATGTTCATGTTTATGTTGTAAACAAGGTAAGCATGAGTTTCAAGATGTTAAAAAGATTGTTAAAAAATAGAGTAAGAATATAGGAGTTGCCGTTAAAAAAGCAAATAAATTTATATCAGCTAATTCTATCATGAATTGTACCTTTTATAAATTAAGTTTGGTAAATTTGAATTAATAATTATGACACAAAAAGTTGTTCCAAAAATTAAAGTAATAATAAGTCTTACAAAAGAATTTATTTTCCTGATTATTTTACTTTTATTATTTTTTATAGTTATGAATGCTTGGGGACATTTGGAAAACCTAAAGTTGTGGGCAGGTGCATTGATGCTTTTTTCTTTAGCCAAAATCTATTTTCTTGTTTCGCATACTTTTAAAAAGTTAGACACATTAATAAAGGGGAATCACTCATTTAATCACATGTTACTTTTACTAAGTGCTATAATCACTATAATCGTAATTTCATTTGCTATAGATTATTTATGTGTTACTGAGATTTATCCAGATGCATTTTCTGGTATTCAAAATAGTCAACCATTATTATCTAGATTTTTGAATTTGTTGTATTTTAGTATTGTAACTTTTACAACGGTTGGTTATGGAGATATTATTCCTATAGCACCAGTATCAAAATTTATTACAGTAATAGAAATGATGTCAGGTTTTATTGTCATTGTATTTATCATTTCAAAATATTTTAAAAACAATAATTAAATAAATAAATGAAAAAAGAAAATTCAAATAAAGAAGAAGCTCATGGAAGTTTCCACGGAGTTAGAACAGATGCCAAAGTATTAAAAATAACAGGTTGGCTTACAGGAGTTTATTTTATCATAGAACTGGCATTGGGTTTTTATTCACAATCTGTAGCGGTAATTTCTGACGCTTTTCATACTTTTTCAGCAGTTGGTGGCATACTCATTGCATTTATTGCAGATAAAATTTCAAAAAGAACAGCAACAAAACAAGCTACTTTTGGATTTAAAAGAGCTGAAATTTTAGGTGCTTTATTAAACGGGGTATTTCTTCTTTTTATGGCATTTTATGTTTTATATATGGGCTATACTCGTTTAGGAAAAGAATTTGAATTACCTACAGGAGTAATGTTAGTAGCTGCCTTGGGCGGCTTAATTACAGAAATTATATCGTTTAAATTAATCTATAAAAACCAAAAAGGAAATTTGAATATGCAAGGTGCTTTTTGGCATATTATGCAAACCTTTATTGGAAGCATACTTATTCTTATTGCAGCTGCGGTAATTTATTTTACAGGTTGGACACAAATAGATCCAATTTTAGGAATGGCGTTTGGGCTCGTATTACTTTGGGCTTCTTACAAAATAATTAAAGATGTATTAGATATACTAATGCAGACTGTGCCAAAAACAGTTGATATTGATGAAGTTAAAAATTCGTTACTAAAAATTGAAGGGGTAATATCTATACAGCATCAACATGCATGGGTTTTAACTTCTGGGAAGAATATATTTTCGGCTCATTTACAAGTTGATGATTTATTAGTTTCTGATAAAATATTAAAGGAAGCAACTCAATTGTTAAAACAAAAGTATCAATTCTATTTTTCTACCTTACAAATAGAGAAAAAGCATCAAATTTCTGAAACCGATAACCAAATGTATTAGATTTGAATTGATTATTATACATAATAATAAACATGAATAGAATAGGTTTTATAAAAATAAAACAAAGAAGTAAAGTTTTTACGTATTTATTGTTGTTTACTTCTTCAACAATAATATCACAAACCGAAATGCTAATTGAGCAAATTTCAGACAGAGTGATTGTACGAGAAAATTATGATAAAAAAGGAAATCTTTTAAACGAACAAATATTTATAGCAGAAGAAGTTTTAAAGAAAGGGTTATATTATGAAATTAGGGTTGTTACAGAATTATTTGACAAGGATAAAAAACTTACTGATAAATATACAACTAACTATCGCTGTAAACCAGATGAAGCTAGTATAATGGTAATGGCAATTCCTTTTTCCAATCCAAAATCTAAAGAAACCAAAATAAGTACCACTTCTAACAACTTTAAAGAATTATACGATTTAAAAAACTTAGAAGACGTAGAGTTAAAAATGAGTTTTGATTCAGGGCTGTTGAATTTTTTCGGATCAAAAAGCAAGATTAAAATCTATGATAGAACTTTAGAAATAAATAAGAAATACAATCTTATTAAATCAAAAATAAATATCAAAGCGTATGCGTTAGGAATCCGTATTAAACAACTTAATTATACAGTAACAGAAAAGTTAAACCTAAATGGATTATTGTTTTTTCAAAAATTTACAGAAGAAGATGGTAGTTTTTTTAGAATAAATTATAAACAAAGAAAAGATGAAAAGTTATGATACGCTGTCAGAAGCAGTAAATGACCTTGTTCAAAGAGGATATACGTATGATTTTAATCTAAAGCCTAATTGCTTGGAGTGCGCTTCTCTAAAAATAGAAATACGCCCAGAAGATTTTAAAGTAGACCAAATGTACCGATTTGAAGGTATGAGTAGTACCGATGACAACAGCGTTTTGTACGCAATTTCATCTAAAAATGAAATTAAAGGACTTCTTGTAGATGCTTATGGAGTTTATAGCGAAAGTCTAAGTGAAAGTATGATTCAAAAATTAAAATAAAATATTAAAAATGATAGATTTAAATTCCATTTCTACCAAACCGCCCTCAAACATTTCAAAAGGTGAGGCCAAGAAAGGTTTGGCAAAGTTACGTAAAGAACTTTTTGAGCTACAAAACAAGTTTTATGCAGATGGGCGTTTTGGGTTGCTTATCATTCTACAAGGAATGGACACTTCGGGTAAAGACGGTACTATTCGTCATGCATTAAGTAGTATGAATCCACAGGGCGTTCAAGTAAAATCATTTAAAAAACCAACAGAAGAAGAGTTGAGGCACGATTTTTTGTGGCGAGTTTATCCACATATTCCTCCAAAAGGAATGATTCAAGTTTTTAACCGTTCGTATTATGAAGATTTACTTATGCCAATGGTTGGTAATTCTCTTTCAGAAGAAGTGTTATCTCACCGTTGTAAGCTTATCAAATACTTAGAGCAGCATTTAAGACAAAACAATATTCACGTGCTTAAACTTTTTCTTCATATTTCTAAGGAGGAACAGCAAGAACGTATTCAGGAACGACTTTCAAAACCCCACAAGCGCTGGAAATATAGCATCGAAGATGAAAAGGCAGCTGAACAATGGGATGCTTATAGAGCTGCCTACAATATGGTAATTAACAACTGCGATGATCCTTCATGGCATATTATACCTGCAGATAAACGTTGGCACCGTAACTATAGTGTTGCCAATATATTGACAGAGCATTTAAAAACACACAATTTAAAATATCCTAACACTTAAAAATAACATACTATGGACAATCACAAAGATCACAAAAACAAAAATATGGATCATTCAAAGATGGATCATTCAAAGATGGACCACACGAAAATGGAAGACTCAAAATCGGACGACCACTCTAAAATGGACCATTCCGGTCATGACGGTAATTCGCCTATGGGAATGGCAGGACACGATCATCATAAAATGATGGTTACCGATTTTAGAAAACGCTTTTGGGTATCCTTAATAATTACCATCCCAATTCTGTTCTTCTCACCAATGATCCAAGAGTTCTTTGGTTATAATTTTTTACTTCCAGGGAATCCATACTACCTATTTTTGCTTTCAACTTTTGTCTATTTTTGGGGAGCTTGGCCATTTTTAAAAGGATTTTATGGCGAAATGAAAACAAAAGGCGCTGGTATGATGACACTTATATCAATGGCAATAAGTGTTGCTTATTTTTATAGTACTGCAACAGTTTTTGGACTCGAAGGCGAAGATTTCTTTTGGGAATTAAGTACACTTATTGTGATTATGCTTTTAGGGCACTGGATAGAAATGAAAAGTGTTTTAGGAGCCTCAAAAGCCTTGCAATTATTGGTAAGTATGTTACCTTCCGAAGCACATAAAGTCGTTGGAGATACCATTCAAGATGTGAAATTGGACGATCTTATGAAAGATGATATTATTCTGATTAAACCGGGAGAGAAAATTCCAGCAGATGGAATCATTACTGAAGGTTCTAGCTATTTGAATGAATCTATGCTTACAGGAGAATCTAAACCCGTTAAAAAAGAATTGGACGATAAGGTTATTGGTGGCTCTATAAATGGAAATAGCACCTTAAAAGTAAAGGTAGAACATACAGGAAAAGACAGTTATCTTAACAAAGTAATTAAGATGGTTGATGAAGCTCAACGCACCAAGTCTAAAATGCAAAACTTATCAGATAGAGCGGCAAAATGGTTAACTTATATTGCGTTGGCTATTGGATTTGGAACATTGGCAGTTTGGTTAGCTTTAGGATTTCCGTTTGTATACGCATTAGAACGTATGGTAACAGTAATGGTTATTGCTTGCCCACACGCACTAGGTCTTGCTATTCCTTTAGTTGTGGCTATTTCTACCGCAGTATCAGCTCAAAATGGATTGTTAATCCGAAATCGAACAGCTTTTGAAGAATCACGTAAAATATCAGCTTTATTATTTGATAAAACTGGCACGTTGACCAAAGGTGATTTTGGAGTTACTCGAATAGAATCTGTCTTGAAAACTTATTCTGTGGATGAAATCCTGCGTTTTGCGAGTGCCTTAGAACAAAGCTCTGAACATCCTATTGCTGTAGGTATTATTAAAAAGGTAAAAGCAGATAATGTGACTATTCCAAAGCCTGAAAAATTTAATTCCATTACTGGAAAAGGTGTCGAGGCCAATGTAGAAGGAAAGCAAGTAAAAGTAGTAAGTCCTGGATATTTACGTGACGAAAATATCGCCATTCCTGAGGATGCTTATAGTGATGCTGCCGAAACCGTAGTATTTGTTTTGATAGATGGAAAATTAGCAGGTTATATTGCGCTTTCTGATGAAATTAGACCAGAATCGGCTGAGGCTATAAAAACCTTTAAAGAGAATGATATCAAGGTATATATGGCAACTGGTGATAATGAAAAAACCGCTAAAGCTGTAAGTGATAAACTGGGGTTAGATGGTTACTTTGCTGAAGTATTACCACATCAAAAAGTGGAAATTGTAAAAGATTTACAAGATAAAGGAGAATTTGTTGCCATGACTGGAGATGGTGTAAATGATGCACCTGCATTGGCACAGGCCAATGTTGGAGTTGCTGTTGGTTCTGGATCTGATATTGCAGCTGAAACAGCCGATATTATTTTGGTAAACAGCAACCCTAAAGACATTGCAAATTTAATTTTATTTGGTAAAGCTACTTACAGCAAAATGATTCAAAATCTTATTTGGGCAACAGGATATAATATTGTTGCTATTCCATTAGCAGCAGGTGTTTTCTATGCTTCAGGATTTGTATTAGGGCCAGCTATCGCAGCGGTATTTATGAGTTTAAGTACGATTATTGTGGCCATTAATGCGCAACTATTAAAGCGTAAAATTGGTAAAAAATAATGAATAAAAAAGAAAAACTCAACAAGATATTCTTAATCTTGTTGAGTTTATTTGTTGTGATGTTGGGCTATGGAATTTTACTTCCTGTCTTACCTTATTATACAGAAAGGCTCGCTTTAAATAACAATCTTAATGCAGACTCCATAAACTTTCACATAGGTTTGCTAACCAGTATTTATCCGTTATTTCAGCTGCTCTTTGTTGTTTTTTGGGGAAAACTTTCAGATAAATATGGTCGTAAGCCCATTATTATTACTGGACTTATCGGCTTTGTAATTATGCAAGTTCTTACAGGTTTTGCAACATCGTTAACATATTTATATATAGCGCGTATTATTGGAGGTATTTTTACATCGGCAGTAATTCCTGTCAGTAATGCCTATTTAAGCGATATTACTTCCGAGAAACGGAGAACAAAAATAATGGCTTGGTCTGGAGTAACCGCGAGTTCTGGTGTTATTTTTGGACCTGTAATTGGGGGTTTTTTAAGTCAAACGAATTTACATTATAAATTTTCTTTTGGGATATTTCATTTAGATGGATTTTCTGTTCCTTTTTTATTGTCAGCTCTGTTTGGAATAATTGTATTGATTATTATTTATAAAGGATTAAAATCTAAAAAATCACCAATAAAACTTATACGAGACGATAACAATATGAAGTCAAAATACGTTATTTCTCAATATTTTATAATATTGCTAATACTCTCTTTTGTACTTCAGTTTGCGATAACATTATTTGAAACAGTATTTTCAATATTTGCTAAAAACGAATTATCCTTTAAAAGCAGCCAAGTTGGTCTTGGTTTTATGCTGTGCGGTTTAGTTATGGCCGTATTGCAACCAGTGTTTGCTACTTATGGTCTAAAAATAATCTCTGGAAAAAAACAAATGGCTTTCGGTTTTTTAATCAGTGGAATTGCATTAATAGCTTTTCCTTTTATTAGAGTAACCTCATTAATTTATATCACAATAATTATTTTTGCTATTGGAGGATCTATGGTTACGCCTAATTTACTTACTGCAGTTTCTGTACTATCTAATACACAAACGGGTAAAAATATTTCTATACAAATGTCTATAATTAGTTTAGGGCAAATTGCTGGACCAATATTGGGAACAGGTTTGGTTACAGGTGGCTTTTATTATCCTTTTATAATTGCTGGGCTATTTTCTTTAGCCGCTATGAGTTTATTAGTTGTGGTAAAATTAAATCCTAAGATAATTAATTTAAAAAACTATAAATAACTGTAATGATTATACCTATATTTATCACATTAAAAAATAATTTTTTAGAAAAAGTATTATAAAATAAGACACAATTAAGTCAAAATTATGCACAAATAAGTTTACTTGTAAAGTAATATTTGCATAATAAAATTTATTATTATGAAACACACATATAAAATTACAGGAATGTCTTGCCATGGTTGTAAGACCAATGTTGAAACCTCATTAAATAATTTAAAGGAGATAACTAAGGTAGAAGCTAATTTAGATACAAATGAAGTTATTGTTGAAATGACTTCTCATGTTTCAATTGAGGCTCTACAAGAAAGGCTTTTAAAATCTGGATTACATTATACCATAGAAATGCCTGGGCAAAATAAAAGTGATGAATATTATTGCACCATGCTTTGCGAAGGTGATAAAACATACGACAAACCAGGTAAGTGTCCTGTTTGTAAGATGAAACTTGTGCTAAAAAATACAGAAAGCCAGGCTAATGATCATAAGCACAACCATACTGAACACGATCATCACAATCATAAACCTGTAAAAGATGGCAATGGTGTTTTTTATTGCCCGATGCATTGTGAAGGAGAAAAAACATATGATAAAGCAGGAAGTTGCCCAAAATGCGGAATGGATTTAGTTGAGCAGCCAAAAGCAATTCAAGATGTACAATATACCTGCCCAATGCATCCAGAAGTCATCAAGGACTCGCCAGGTTCTTGCCCAATTTGTGGTATGGATTTAGTACCGATGGAACCTTCTGAAAGTGAAGAAAGCAAAGCTTATCAGAATTTGCTTAAAAAAATGAAAATATCAACACTATTTACAGTTCCTGTGTTGTTTATTGCCATGGCAGATTTTATTCCAAACAACTTTTTATTGGATATTGCATCACAAGAAAACTGGAACTTGGTACAGTTTGTACTATCACTTCCAGTGGTTTTTTATACCTGTTGGATGTTTTTTGTACGTTGTTGGAAATCTATCAAGACATGGAACCTGAACATGTTTACGCTAATTGGTATTGGTACAGGAGTCGCTTTTCTTTTTAGTGTATTCGGAATGATTTTTCCAGATCTTTTTCCAGACCAATTTAAAACAGAAGCAGGTACTGTTTTTGTCTATTTTGAAGCAACTACAGTTATTTTAACACTAGTATTATTAGGGCAACTTTTAGAAGCCAGAGCACATAGTCAAACCAGTGGTGCCATAAAAGAATTATTAAAATTAGCGCCTAGTGAAGCTACTTTGGTAACTCCAGGTGGTGAAGACAAAATTGTTTCCATACACGATATTAAAAAAGGAAATTTATTACGAGTAAAACCAGGGGATAAAATTCCAGTTGATGGTAAAATTCATGAAGGACATGGTGTTATTGATGAGTCTATGATTACGGGAGAACCTATTCCGGTTGATAAGCACGAAGGAGAAGCAGTAAGCTCTGGTACCATTAATGGTAATAAGTCATTTGTTATGGTTGCAGAAAAAGTGGGTTCAGATACCTTATTATCACAAATCATTCAAATGGTAAATAATGCTAGCCGATCTAAAGCGCCAATACAAAAATTAGCAGATAAAATTTCTAAATATTTTGTACAAATTGTTATTGTAGTTGCGGTAATCACCTTTTTGATATGGCGTTATTATGGTCCTGAACCAGCTATGGTGTATGCTTTTGTTAATGCTATCGCCGTATTGATTATTGCTTGTCCGTGCGCTGTAGGCTTGGCAACACCAATGTCTGTGATGGTTGGCGTTGGTAAAGGCGCATTAAATGGTGTGCTTATTAAAAATGCTGAAGCTCTGGAAAACCTAGACAAAGTCAATGTATTGATAACCGATAAAACGGGTACTATTACCGAAGGCAAACCATCGGTTGAAAAAGTAGTCGATTTATCCAAAACCAATGACGACAAATTACTGCTTAAATACATCGCATCTGTTAACCAATATAGTGAGCATCCCCTTGCTGAAGCTGTCGTAAATTATGCCAAAGAAGGTAAAATGTCACTAGAAGAAGTTAACGATTTTGAAGCCGTTACTGGAAAAGGTGTAATAGGAACAGTAAAGACCAACAAAATAGCGTTGGGCAATAAAAAATTGATGCAAACAGTAAATGCATCAATCCCTACGGAGATAGACGCAAAAATTGTTGAAGAACAAAAATTAGGTAAAACCGTGTCCTATATTTCGGTAAATAAGGAAGTTGTTGGTTATGTGTCTATAACAGATGCTATAAAAGAAACCAGTAAACAAGCCATTGCATCCTTGCAAAAACAAGGAGTTGATGTTATTATGATGACTGGTGATAATGAAAACACCGCTAAAGCTGTATCTGCAGAGTTACATTTATCAAGCTTTAAAGCCGATTGTTTACCTGAAGACAAATTAAGGTTCATTGAAGAATTACAAAGCCAAGGTAAAGTAGTAGCTATGGCTGGTGATGGTATTAATGATGCACCTGCATTGGCACAATCTGATATTGGTATCGCCATGGGAACAGGTACAGATGTAGCTATTGAAAGCTCAGAAGTTACACTGGTAAAAGGCGATTTATTGGGTATTGTAAAAGCGAAAAATTTAAGTCACGCCGTTATGAAAAATATTAAACAGAACCTATTTTTTGCATTTTTCTATAATGTGCTTGGAATACCATTGGCAGCAGGCGCACTGTATCCAGTGTTTGGACTATTGCTTTCCCCAATAATTGCAGCAGCAGCAATGAGTTTTAGCTCATTTTCAGTAATTGCAAATTCTTTAAGATTAAGAAATATTAAACTTTAAAAATTTATTTAATGAGAAATTTAGTGAAAATATTTTTTGTATCTGTATTATTTGTAGGATGTAAAACTGATAAAAAAGTTAAAAATGATACTACTCATCAACATCATAAAGTAGAAAAAAAGACTGAGGTTAAAAAGAAAACGTTAAGTCCACATACTTCTACTATGGCAATGATTGGTGACGCTCATATTCATATAGATTACTCTTCACCAGGAGTTAGAGACCGAATTATTTTTGGAGGGTTATTGGCTTATGATATGATTTGGCAAGCAGGAGCTCATAAAGCTACTTGGCTTGAAACAAATAAGGATTTAAATATTGATGGAAAAGTATTGCCAGCAGGAAAATATGGTTTTTTTGTAATTCCTTCTAAAAATGAATGGACGCTTATTTTTAATCGTAATTGGGATCAACATGGAAAAGATGAGTACGATGATAAAGATGATGTTTTACGCTTTAAAACTGTTCCTCAAGTTTTAGAACAGGTTACAGAGCATTTAAAATATAAAGTTGCTAAAACGAGCAATAATACAGGAACCATTTCTTTATCTTGGGAAAAGGTGTTAGTGAAATTTACTTTTGAAATAACTAAATAATAAATTAATAACAATTAAAAATTAAAAATTATGAGTAAGTATGTAAAATCAATCTTATTAGGAGTTGTATTTGTTTTTGTAGGGTTTAATGTTCAAGGACAAAATACAGAAAAAAAAGCTGTGGCTGATGTAATGAAAAGCTATAAAGATGCAATTCAAAATTTAACTACAGATGGCACTATAGAGCTTTTTACAGAGGATGCAACAGTCTTTGAATCAGGCGGTTCAGAAGGTACATATAAAAATTATGTTTCACATCACTTAGGTCCAGAATTAAATCAATTTAATAGCTTTATTTTTTCTGATTATAAGGTAGACGTTAAAGTAGATATGCCATTTGCGTTTGTTACTGAAACTTATATCTATACTATAAATTTAAAAGCGAATAAAAAAAGAGGAACAGCAGAAAGAACTATCAAAAAGAAAGGGGTGGCAACATCTAGTTTAAAGAAAATTGGAGGTAAATGGAAAATAACTAAAACCCATTCATCTTCAAGAAATATAAGGAAATAATCACATTATGATTTAGAAATTCTATTTTAGAACGAGACACAATTTAATTAATAAAACCTCAACATTTCTGTTGAGGTTTTTTTGTACTCGAGGTGGGAATCGAACCCACACTCCCGAAAGAACTGGATTTTGAATCCAGCGCGTCTACCAATTCCGCCACTCGAGCAATTTATTTGGGCAAAGAACGTAATTTTTCTTTATCGATTCCAATTATTTTTTCAGTAAGTATTTGTTCAAGCAAAACTTAATTGGATTGCAAATCTAAAAAATAAATTTAGTATTAAAGCATAAAAAACAACGCAACTCATTAAATATTTTTATTTTTGCAGTTAACAACACACTAACTTTTAACAAAACTCAACTAAATGCCTTCAAGTCAATTAACTCCAAAAATATTTGCATGTTCTCAAAGTGTAGAATTAGCAGAGAAAATAGCCAAAGAATACGGTGTCAAATTAGGAGAGGTAACAATTACTCACTTTAGTGATGGTGAATTTCAGCCAGCTTTCGAAGAATCTATTAGAGGAAGGCGCGTTTTTATTATAGGTTCTACTTTTCCAACGGCAGATAATTTAATGGAAATGTTATTAATGATTGATGCTGCTAAAAGAGCATCAGCAAGACACGTAACAGCAGTAATGCCTTATTTTGGCTGGGCAAGACAAGATAGAAAAGACAAGCCAAGAGTTGCAATTGGGGCAAAATTAGTTGCCAATTTATTACAAGCAGCAGGAGCAACAAGAATTATGACCATGGATTTACATGCAGATCAAATTCAAGGATTTTTTGAAAAACCAGTAGATCATTTATTTGCATCTACCATCTTTTTACCTTATGTAAAATCATTAGGATTAGAAGATTTAATGATTGCATCTCCAGACATGGGAGGTTCTAAAAGAGCATATGCATATTCTAAATATTTAAATTCTGACGTTGTTATTTGTTATAAACAACGTAAAAAAGCCAATGTAATTTCTCATATGGAATTGATTGGTGAGGTAACTGGTAAAAATGTTATTTTGGTTGATGACATGATTGATACTGGCGGAACACTCGCAAAAGCAGCAGATTTAATGATGGAAAGAGGAGCAAAAAGTGTACGAGCAATTTGCACCCATCCATTACTTTCTGGAACCGCAATTGAACGTATAGAAAACTCAAGTTTAATTGAATTAATTGTATCAGATACAATTCCTTTAAAAAGGACAAGTTCTAAAATAAAAGTTGTAACTTGCGCCCCTTTATTCGCAGATGTTATGCATAAAGTTCAAGACAATACTAGCATTAGCGGACAATTTTTAATGTAAATAAATAATAATTAAATTTAAGTAATGAAATCAATTACAATCAAAGGATCTCAAAGAGAAAGCGTAGGTAAAGTAGCAACTAAAGCCTTACGTAATGCTGGTCAGGTTCCTTGCGTTATATACGGAGGAGACAAACCAATGCATTTTTCAGCAGCAGAAATCGCGTTTAAAAATCTTGTGTATACTCCAAACGTTTATACAGCAACGATTGAATTAGATGGCAAGAAAATTGCAGCAATTTTACAAGACATTCAGTTTCACCCAGTAACAGACAAAATCATTCATGTAGATTTTTATCAATTATTTGATGATAAAGAAGTTACTATGGAAATTCCTGTACACTTAGTAGGAAAAGCTCCAGGTGTTTTAAATGGAGGATCTTTACGTTTCCCAAAGCGTAAATTAAGAGTAAAAGCGTTGCCAGGTGATTTACCAGATTTTTTTAATGCAGATATTTCTAAATTAAGAATCGGAAGTAAATTATTTGTTACAGATATTGATAACAAAAACTGTACATTTTTACATCCAGCAAACACAGTTGTAGCTCAGGTAAGAATGTCTCGTAATGCAACTGAAGAGTTAGAAGATGAAGAAACAGAAGAAGTAGAAGTAGAAGGAGCAGAAGCGGAAGCTACAGCAGCAACAGAATAAATATAAAATATTCTAAATTTTAAAAAAGCGTTACTTATTGTAACGCTTTTTTTATTTTTGTACAAATATGAAGAAATTTTTAATTGTTGGCTTAGGAAATATTGGAGAGAAATATGACAACACACGTCATAATATTGGCTTCAAAATAATAGACGCACTTGCAAAAGACTATGACGCAACTTTTGAAACTGACAAATTAGGAGATGTTGCAAGTTTTCGATTTAAAGGAAGAACTTTTATCTTGTTAAAGCCAAATACATATATGAATTTAAGCGGAAAAGCAGTAAAGTATTGGATGGATAAAGAAAAAATTTCAATAGAAAATACATTAATTGTTACCGACGATTTAAATATTGATTTTGGTACCATCAGATTAAAAGAAAAAGGTTCTGCAGGCGGACATAACGGATTAAAAGACATTCAGGAGAAATTAAACACAACAACATATCCACGGTTTAGATTTGGTGTTGGCGCAAATTATTCTAAAGGAAGACAAGTAGATTTTGTACTAAGTAAATGGAGTAAAGAAGAAATAAGTTTATTGATAGAAAGATTACCGGTTTCTTGTAATGTAATTACATCATTTGGAACAGCCGGAATGGCAAATACGATGAATACTTTTAACGGGAAATAAGTTAAAAAATTAAAGGTTCCACCAATGAAAGAAATTTAAAAATGTGTTGATTTGGAAATTTAAAACCTCTAATTAATAACTGTTTACTGATTATTGTTAGTTGTCTAAAGAAAACCACTCTGCAAAACTTGTCTCTGTTTCTTGCAAACGTAAAGAAAACAAATTGATGTTTTCTGGCAAACGTTTTTTAATTTTTGAAGCAAAATCAATTACCATCATTTCACTTGTTGGCTGATAATCTACCAAAATAACATGATGATCACGATCTTTTAACTCTTTTGCCAATTCTATATGTGGCGTATTTTGATTAAAAACAGTTGCATGATCAAACACATCTACAATTTCTTCTTTTACAATCTTTTTTAAATCAGAAAAGTCGATAACCATTCCGTATTTTACTTCAGAACTGTCTGTAATTGGCTTGCCAATTACAGTTACAGAAAGCTTGTAAGAATGCCCGTGAACATTTTTACATTTTCCATCGTAACCATACAACGCATGACCAGTTTCAAAATTGAATTGTTTTGTAATTCTTATTGTGCTCATGCTATTTTCTTTTATTTCTGTTTGCTTTAGACTTGTTGTAAAAGTACATAATCGCTATTAACACTGCCAATCCTAAAAATAAATAATCTCCGCCCATAATTCTACTTTTTAAATTCTGATAAAGCTTTTTTTGTAAAATCAGACAATACTAATTTCCCAGTTATTTCTGCTCTTTCTAGTAATAAATGATTCCAATTTTCTGTTCCCTTCCAAAGTACTTTCTTCATTTCTGTAATTGCTTCAGGATTGTAAGAAGCTAACTTTTCTGCAAGAAATTCAGTTTCTTTTGCGAGTTCACCTGTAGTTTCAAATACTTTAGAAAACAACCCTTTTTCTTTTGCCCAATAAGCATTCTTCCATTCGGTTGCTGCCAAAGTTAATTCAGCCAAACCAGCAATACCAATTTTGCGTTCTATTGCAGGCGCAATTACAAAAGGGCCAATGCCAATTGTTAATTCTGATAATTTCACAGAAGCAGCTTCGGTTGCCAACACATAATCGCAGGCTGCAATTAATCCAACGCCACCGCCAACAGCTTTTCCCTGAACACTTCCAATAATTAATTTAGAGCAAGTTCTCATTGCATTGATGACATTTGCAAAGCCAGAAAAGAATTTTTTTCCGTCTTCAAAATTGTCAATAGCAACCAATTCATCAAAAGATGCGCCAGCACAAAATACTTTTTCTCCTTCAGATTTTAAAATGATAACGTTTACTTCATCAATCGTAGAAACTCGTTGTAACTCTTTTGTTAATCGATCTAACAATTTACTTGGAAACGAATTACTAGCTGGATGACCAAATTCGATTGTTACAATTCGATTGACGATATTGGTATATAAACTTCCTTCTGTACGTTGCGTTGTCATATAATTGAGTATCAGTATTCAAATTTACTGCTTTTGTGCTAGTGGAGAAAATTTTCTTTTAAATTTAAAAAATAAAAAAATGCCGCGAAAAAACATCCAAACGGTAAATGCTATCCAAATAGCATACAATTTAAAATCTAAGAAATCAAATAGCAATAGCGTAGGAATAAAACCAATTAAGGTTGCAAAAATTAAAACATTTCGCAAGTATTTCATTTCTCCTAAGCCTTTAAAGGTTCCGTCAAAAATAAAAGTCATGGCGCATAATGGTTGCATTGCTAAGATTACCCAAAACACTAAATAAAATTGTTCTAAAACAGCAGTTTCTTTGGTAAATATCATTCCGATTGGTTTGTAGAAAATAAGACCAAATACAATAAAAACAATACCTAAAATTAAAGCATAATTCATCAATTTTTTATTCAAAGCAATTAGTGTTTTATAATCTTTTTGACCAAGTAACTTACCAGATAAAATATTACCAACACTAGAGTATCCATCAATCATAAAAGCTCCAAGAAGCCATAAATTTAATCCAATAATATAAGCAGCAATGTATTCTTTACCATAAGAAGTTGCGTATGCTGTTCCGAAATACAATGCTAAATTTAACGCTAATGTTCTAATAAATAAATTTAAAATCATTACTAATAACCGTTTTATTTCTGGATGAATTGGTAATACGATTTTTAATGGAATTGGTGTTTTTTTTAACAATAAAATTGCTGATAAAAGAGCCATTATAATTTGCGCTATTACACTCGCATACGCAGCTCCTTTAATATACATTGGAGGAATTATATCTACAAAACCATAGACAAAAAGATAATCTAAAACAATGTTTAATAATGCGCCAGTAATGGCAATAATCATTGGGTAATACGTGTTTTGTAAACCTCTAAAAACACCAAAAACAGCGAACGTAAAAAGGGTAAATGGAAAGCCAAAAATCCGGATATTAAAATAATCAACACAATATTTTAAAATAACATCAGAGGCATTATAAAACTTAAAAATAATTTCTGAAAAAGGATAGGAAATAGCAATTACCAATAAACTTAATACAACAACAATTGTGATTGCTTGTGCAGGTAATGATTTAATTTCTTCTAATTTATTTGCTCCTAAATATTGAGATATTATGGAAGAAATAGCGCTTCTAATTTGACCAAAAACCCAAACCAACATAGAAATAAATGCACCAACGATTCCAACAGCAGCCAAAGATTCTATGGCATTGTTCTCTATATGTCCAATTATTGCAGTATCGGTAATAGAAAGTAATGGCTCTGCAATACCGGCAACCAATGCCGGAAAAGCTAATTTGTTTATTTTTTTAAAGCTAATGTTTGTTTTCAAATCATGCCAAAAATACTAATTATTTAGATGCTATATTTAGCACTAATTTTTAAAATGAAAACTTGTTAAAAAAATGTATTTTTGCAGTACATTTATTTTGTGTAATTTTCTCTAATATTAAACAACATCGCATGAAAAATATACTTGTTCCGATCGGTTCTTCTGAAAACTCATTAAATACGTTGCAATACGCAATTGATTTTGCTTGCGAAATTGATGCAAATGTTTTTGTGCTTAGAGCATATAATGCACAATCTAAAGCAGGAACAATTATTAATGTTGATAGAATTTTAGAGCGAGAATCTAATTTATATATGCGTTCTATAATTAATTCTGCAAACAGAAAAGGAAAAGATATTCAATTAATTACAGCAAAAGGAAATGTGTTGGATTCTATTGAGTCTGTAGAAAAAGAAATAGGTGTCGATTTAATTGTAATGGGACCAAAAAGTAATTCTATAAAAGAAGAAGTTTTCTTAGGAAGTACTACTGGTAGCGTTGTAAAAAAATCTAATATTCCTATTTTAATTGTGCCAGAATCATATGTTTTTAAGCCATTTAATGCTGTTTTAACAGCTTTTAAAACCGGAATTGTAAATAAAAAGAATGCTTTAAATCCTTTAAAATTCATAAAAGATAGATTTAACCCTGTTATTAATTTATTGTTGGTAAAGACACCAAGTTATACAGATAAAGATTTGGTTTTAAACCCAGCATTAGAAAGTTTAAAATCTTCGTTAACAATTACAGAAAATGCAACTACTTTTCAAGGAGTTTTAGAACATTTTCAATCCCATCAACCAGATATGTTATGTGTTTTTAGACGTAAAAGAGGGTTTTTTACAAAGCTTTGGGAAAAGAATACAATTCTAAAAAAAGAGTTTCATTGTAATATTCCTTTGTTGGTTTTAGCAGGGAAGCAATAGTATTACATATTGTGTTTTTCGTGTATTTTTTCTGTAAACGGAATTGAAGTATCAAAAATTTCTTTGATGATTTCTTTAATTGATGTAATAAATTCGTCAATTCTTTCTGGCGTGATTTCATAATCTTTTTTACCAAAATCTACTTTTATCAATCCGCTTTTAAGGTTTTTAAAAGAGATAATTCCACTTTCAATTTTGCTGTGTATTGGTTTGCTTTTAGAATACATAAACCCATATAACAACACTTGAATTGCTTTGTTATATTTTTCATCAGCAATGTTAGAAACATCTTTAATTTTTAGATTTGAAGCTTCTACCTTCCCTGTTTTATAATCTATAATTCTAGTTACACCATTTAACTCGTCAATTCTATCAACTTGTCCTTTAATTTTAATTGGAAAATTGAAACCTTCAATTTTTATGGTTGTTTCTAAGTTTTCTTCGGTGGCAATAATTTTTAATTGATTTTTTTCTAAAATTAATTGTTTTTCATTTTCTAAGAACCGATTTACATACTCTTTAGATACTTCAAAAATCAATCTGTTTTTTCCTATTAGAACATCAGAATTATGAAAATGTTTTTTAAAGTTAAAAGAGATCAAATCATCTACTTTTAAAAACATTTTTTTTAAGTCTTCTTCGGTAAGATATTTGTCAATATAAGGTTGATATAACGCATCTAAAGTGTCATGAATAATGGTGCCCATAGTATTTGAAGCCACCGTTTCTTCAACTTCTTTATATTGAGAAAGTTTTAAGATTTTTTGAGTATAAAACTGATACGGATTGTATAAATAATTAGCTAATGCTGATGGCGAGAATCCAGATTTTGCAATTTTTTCTAGCGTAGAAATTATTTTAGGGGTCTTTTCAATTTGCTTTAATTCGGTTTTTTTAGTAGTTACTTTTGGGCTTATGTGTAATTCTTTAATTTCACCTTTTAGATGTAGTAATTGTGCAATAAATCTACTTTTTTCTCCACCTCCAAAAGTGTCACTTTCAGAATTATATAATGAGTAAATATTTTTTGCACGCTGTAATAATCTAAAGAAATGATACGAGAAAATAGCATCTTTTTCTTTGTATGTTGGTAGGCCAAAATCGATTTTTACATCAAAAGGGATAAACGTGTTTTGGGTACTGTTTTTTGGTAATATATTTTCGTTTACAGAAGTTATTACTACATTTTCGAAATCCAACACACGCGTTTCTAACATTCCCATTAACTGCAACCCTTGTAAAGGTTCGCCTTTAAACGAAATAGATTCTGTAGTTAGTAATTGATTAAATAATTGGTGTATAGTTTTAAATGTTTTTAAGAAACTGTAGTCGTTTTGAAATGTTTGTAATTGTGAAAAAATAGTATAATATCTAAACAAATATTCTCTGTTTAAAGCCGTAGCACTTTCTTTTAAAACAGTAATTAAATTTAAAATACGATGTATAAAATTTTGAATAGTTTCAATTGGATTAAAAACACATGCAAGTGTTTCTCGAACGTTTTTTTCTAAAGGTAATAAAAAAGCTGCGATTTCACTTTTACTGATAAAAGTTTTATTTTCTGTTGAAATTTTAAGAGCAATTGCGTCTAAGATATTTGTTCCATTATCAATTAATAGTGGTTGAATTGCTGTGTGTTTTAAAAACTGTAATACATCTTTATAGTAAAATTGTTTAACATGTGTTTTTTGAAGTTTTTCTTGAGTTAAAAACAATTGAAAAATGGAAGTAAATAACGAAGTAGTTGGAATATCTTTTAATGGATAGCCCATTGTAATATTAACCGCATCAACTTTTTTTGGCAACGAATTTAAAGTGATTGGTAACAAGCTTTCATCGGCCAAAACATACGCTGTGTTGTTAAGATTTGGCAGTTTATTGATAAGTTCTCCAGCATATTTTATTTGAGTATTGTTTTTTGATGCACCAATAATTTCGATGTTTTTTTCATTCTCGAAATTTGATGAAATGGTTTCCATCGGATTAGTTACATAATAGTTCCAATCAGTTTTGTACTTTCTGATGAACGTACCTGCTTGATGATTGTTTTTTAAAAAAAACCTATCAATATCCCAATATACATTTGTGTTTCCTGCTTCCAGCATTCTTTGAAATAGAAATTCTTCAGCTTTATTTAATGCATTAAAACCCATAAAAACATAATTTTTATGGTTATTTTTTTCAATGTAATTTTCAATTTTTTTAGCCGCTTCTCTGTAAATTAATCCTTGATAACCAATTTGTTTTTCTAGTAAAAAGGCATAAAAATTTGTGTAATACATTTCTAATTTCTCTAAGAAAGAAAAATGATTCTTCACCATTTGGGTTTCTTTTAAAGGCTTTTTAACCGACCAATTTTTTAATCGCTGAATATCTCTTAAGTATGGAAATATCTCTTTAGGATTGATTAAATGTTGATCTACTTCATTAAAATCTTGTATTACTGTAAAAGCCCAAGAAATAAAGTTTTCAAATTCTTCAGGCTCTGGTTCTACTTTTTTATAAACCGCGTAAAAATGAAATAATAACTGAATGGAATCTATTTTATGCAGCCCAGAAACATCTTCAATAAATTGTTCAATATTTAGAATTGTTGGTAAAAAACCAACGTCAATAATTTCTTTTAATGCTTGTTTTACAAAAACACCAGCTCTTTGAGAAGGCAAAACAAAAACGGTGTTTTTAAATGAGCTTTGTTTTGTTAAAATTATCTGTAAAGTTTCTGAAATAAAAGTATGCATGTATAAAAGCAATTTTAGAACAAACAATGTACAAAAAGAAGCCATTTATTTTATTATATTGTTTAAAAATTATTTTTATGCAAACTGATTTACAAATAGCAATTATTCAAAAAGACTTAGTTTGGGAAAATGCTACAAAAAACAGAGCGAAATTAGATGTAATGTTGGAAGAAATTCAGAATGTTGATTTGATTGTCTTACCAGAAATGTTTACTACAGGTTTTTCGATGATGCCCAGGCTATTGGCTGAAGACATGGATGGAAAAACTGTAAATTGGATGCAACATAAAGCAATACTATTTGATGCCGCAATTATTGGGAGTATCATCATTAAAGAAGAAAACAATTTTTATAACAGATTGTTATTTGTGTATCCAAATGGCACTATTAAAAAATATGATAAACGCCATACTTTTACGTTAGCAGGAGAACATAAAGAATATACATCAGGAAAAAACAAATTGATTGTTGATTATAAAGGCTGGAAAATTTGCCCTTTAATTTGTTATGATTTACGTTTTCCGGTTTGGTCTAGAAATGTAGAAGAATATGATTTGTTATTATATGTTGCAAATTGGCCAAAGCCAAGAATTAATGCATGGAAAACACTTTTAAAAGCAAGGGCAATAGAAAACATGAGTTATTGTATTGGTGTAAATAGAGTTGGTATTGATGCAAATGGATATGAATATAGTGGTAGTTCTATTGCAATAGATTTTTTAGGAAATGAAATTACCGAAGTAGAAGAAAACACCGAAAAAATTATCTATGCAACTTTAAGTAAAAATGAATTGATAGATCTTAGAGCAAAATTACCTTTCTTAAAAGATAAAGACCAATTTACGATACACTAAAAAAGAGCCATAAAAATTCTTTTTTTAGACAACTGGATTCATCCATTTAAAATTGTATTTTGTATCTGGAACTACAATTCTTTCAGTAATTCGATACATTCTTTCAGGTAGTTTTAACAACCAATCTCTCGCTTTTTCTGCTTCTGGAGTTAGGTTGGTAATTGCATCAATTTTCCAAGTAGTATTTAGTTTTTGTAAAATATCTACATAGTCAAAACCTGTATAAACTCCAACTCTTTGTGCTACACTTGAGAATTGGTCAAACAAACTTCCTTTTGCCTCGAAAGATTCTCTTAAATGCATCGCTGGCATTACAATTTTGTGTTTCATCATGTGTTGAAAAGCTAACATCATTTCGCTTGGATCAATTTTGAAAATTTCTTTTACAAATTCTGAATAGGCAACATGATGACGCATTTCATCACCAGCAATAATTTTAGACATTTTCGCCAATGCTTTGTGTCCTTTTTTACGCGCAATTTTAGCAACGTTATTATGCGATATATAGGTTGCTAATTCTTGAAAACTTGTATATACAAAGTTTTTATATGGATCTGTTGCGGTTCCAATATCAAAACCATCAGCAATTAAATGCTGAGTTGTAATTTCTACTTCTCTCATATTAACTCTACCAGATAAGTACAAATATTTATTCAATACATCTCCGTGTCTGTTTTCTTCAGCTGTCCAAGCTCTAACCCATTTTGCCCAGCCATTATCTGGTTGTTGAGAAACACCTTCTAAATCTAATAACCAAGACTCGTAAGTTGGTAATGCTTCTTCTGTAATTGTATCTCCAACTAAAACTACCCAAAAATCATCATCTAATTCTTTAGAGATTTCTTGAATCTCTTTTACTTCATCAATAAAAGTATCTTTTTGTGAGTTTGGTAAAAAATCTGTTGGCTGCCAAATTTTTTCGGGTGTAATTAAAAATTTATCAACAAAAGTATCAATGCTTTTTTCTAGAGTAAGCATTACCTCTCTTCTAATATTATGTATAGACATTCAGTTATTTTATGTGTGAAATTATTTGTGATTCTATTTTTTTTATTAACTCTTCAAATGGCATAGAATCAATTTTTATTGGTTTGTGGGTTGTAAGCGTTATAGGGCTTCCAAGACCTAAAGGATATTTTCCGTATTTAAATAATTTCCAAGAATTATTTATCGTTATTGGTACAATATATCCTTCTTGATTGTATTTGGTAATCATTTTTAAACCATTAGAAGAAAATGGTTTTGGTTTGCCTGTTTTACTTCTTGTTCCTTCAGGAAAAATGATTGCTCCCCATTTATTTTCATGGATCTTTTTTGAGAATTTAACCAATGCCTTAATTGCTTGTTTTGGATCTTTTCTGTCTATAAGAACAGCGCCTCCATTTTTTAAATTAAATGAGACACTTGGTATTCCTTTTCCTAATTCTATTTTGGCAACAAACTTTGGATTGTGTTTTCTAAAAAACCAGCCAATTGGCGGAATGTCAGAAATACTTTGATGATTTGAAACAAAAACTAAAGTAGAATCTTTAGGTAATTTATGTTCGTTTTTTAAATGAACTGTAACTCCTATTAAAAGTAACGACTTAACAAGAAATAAATTTAAAATATCTACAACAGGTTGATGTCCTTTATGCCCGAAAAGTTTTAATCCAATCCATTGTAAAGGGTGAAAAATAACTAATAATAAGACAAAGGTAAAAATAAATATTGGAGATAATATATAGCTTAAAAATTTCATTTAAAGATTTCTTTTACCAGAAGTAAATTTGGATATTTTATTCTTAAAATTGTAACCATTGATTCCATGGGATTCTAGCAAAGATCAATACTAAAGCTAACCCGTAAAAAACTGCAAAAGTTTTAAATTTTGCTGCATCTTCTGTTTTCTTTTTATGCTTAGACCAACCAATGGTAATTAACACAATAGCAATGATCATCATTAGTGGATGTTCTATTGCTAATAACCTAGATACAGAATTTCCCATTACCTCAGAACTATCGGCTTTTAAAGCTTTATAAGCTGGACTCATAAAGTACCAGCCTAATCCGATTAACAATTGAATATGAGAAACAATTAAGGTAAATAAGCCGATGCGAACATCTTTATCTGTAAAATTTCTCTTTTTTAAAAGTCCCATAAATGCATTTACAACTGCAAATACTAACATTAATAGTACTAAATATGCCCAATATGAATGAATTTCTTTCATCATGATTTCTTGTTTTTAATTTGGTGTAAATGTAAACATTTTAATCAAAAAAAAACCACCTCAATTGAGGTGGTTTGTAAAAATAGTAAAACTATTTTAGTGTTATTGTTTAACGTATGCTCCACCAGTTTTAATAACTGCTAATTGCCAAACACCATTTGCTCCGTTATAAATGTTGTAAGAGACAAGGTATTTTTGTCCTTCAGCATCATTAGGGAAGTTGTTTAATAAAATGGTATTTATTTTACCAATACGTACAGTTTCTGATTCTTCATCTTTACCTGTTCTAACATCAAAGTTTCCGTACTGACCATTTCCAACTAATGTATAATCAGCAGCCGTCAAAGTATATTTGATTGTATTGTCTGGAACCCAAACAGTACCATTATGACCAAACTTAATAGTTTCGTTAATAATATTATCATAATTAGACCAATTTGTACCATCATATACAACATAAGTTACAAAACTATATACAGTTCTGTCATCTGTTCTACCGTCATCATCAACATCTTGAGTATCTGTTACGTATAATTTGTACATAATACCTTCGATGTCACCAGCTTTTTTACCTTCATATTGAAATCTAGTAGCTGCATACGTAGGAATTTTTTGTAGTGCTTCAGTTTTGCTATCAAACTGAGCTCTACCTTCTCCCATTGCAGTATATTCAGCATCGGTAATTCCGGTAGCCATTTCCCATTTTCCGTTTACAATTATAAACCCATTTTCTAAGGTTCTTACAGTTCCATTGTAATATTTATAGGTTAGATTAACTAACATTCTATCTGCAGCTGCAGGATACTTGGTGTTTAAAAACTTTGTAATATCAGAAAAGCTACTAAAGTTTCCAAATGTGAATCCGTTTGCAGTATAATCTGCTGATGTAACTTCATATATTTTTAAACTTTTTTCAGTTCTTTTAGGGCTGTATAGTTTAAAAGTTACAGATGCTAAAGAATTTTTTCCCCAAACAGGATATTTTTTAGATAAGAAAGCAGGTAATTTAGTTTTTGCATCATCTAAAGAACTAAAATTACCAAAATTTAAACCTAAAGCAGTATAATCTGCGTCACCTAATGTAAAAGTTGCTTCACCAGTAATAACGGTTGCTTTAGCATCTAATTCATTATAGATGTCTTCTAATGGATTACAAGAAGTAACCACCATTGAAAGTACTGTTAATAATAAAAATGTTTTTTTCATGATTCTGTTTTTTAAAAATTAATTTTTGCGCTAAGGCTAAAAGTTCTACCGAATCCAAACCATACCAAAGCATCAGCAGCTGTTTGGCTTGTTCCGTCTATTGAGTCTGAAATGTATTCTACATTAAATAAGTTGTTTACTCTTGCAGTAACTGTCGTGTCAAAATTTCCAACTTTAAATCCATGACGTAAACTTGCGTCAAAAGTATGGTATGTAGGAACTTTCCATGTTTGACCAGGTCTTACACTTGGTGATTTTGTGTCTCCAACTCTCGTGATATTTGCACTACTGATAATATCAAAATCTGAATACAAGTTACCAAAGTAGTTATAATCTAAAGTTACACTTGTTTTTTCCCAAAATTTATAAAGCATCCCTAAAGCAGCAGTAGTTTGTGCAGCATCTGCAACTTTTAACCCTTTGATTAATAAATCTGCAGAAAATGCTTGTATTTGATTTGCATCAAAAACTGGTGCATCAATAATGTCATTATCCCAAGTCCAATCTCCTAAAGATAACATTCCTGTAAATCTTAAGTTATCAGAATGATTGTAAGTAAAGTCAAATTCTACTCCTTGGTGTAATGCGTTTACACCTAAAATATTTGCTGTAAAATCATTTCCTGCAAGATCACGTAGCCCTCTTGTAAAGGTTTTATCTTTCCAAGAAGTACGGTAAAGGTTAACATTTGCATTAAATTTTTCACTTCTGTAACCATATCCTAATTCAACACTAAATATTTTTTGGTTTTTAGCATCAGCGTTTATGTCTGTATTGTTAAATCTTGTAAAAACCGCTCCAAACTCAGGAGCTTTTTCAAAGTAACCAGTATTAAAAAATACATTGTGTTTTTCATTTAATCTATAGTTAATTCCACCTTTTGCACTATATCCAAAGAAGTTGTATTTAGCTGTAACTCTAGTTGGGTCTGATTCTAAGTATTGAAAATAATCGACTCTTCTATAAGAAGTGTTTGAGGCTGATGTAGATATGAATGCTGAAATTTTATCATTGTCATATTCTAATTGAGCAAAACCACCTTGCCATCCTACTTCACCATCATTATTGTAAGAGTATTTGTCTCCTACACCTAATGCCGCATTAGGATTGTTTACATTGCTATTGTCTAAAAAGTAATTCCCACCTAATAAATCAGTAACTTCTCTAAAATGTCTTCCTGTATAATTTCTATAATCAAGTCCAACTAAAAGGTTGAAATTTTCAGAAATTGTTGTATTATAAGTTGATAAAACTCCGTACCAGCTATGGTCGTTTCTAGAAGCTCTTAAAATAGCTTCAGAACCTAACGCCCCGTTAGCTCTATTAATAGATACAATATTATCTAAATTAATTGGTTGGTCAGCTCCTCCAATTCTATTATTAAATAAATCTCTATTAGTTCCAGCAGTTCCACCACCACCACCAGTACCAAATGATACATATAATGCAGTAGATAAACTAGAGTTTTCGTTGATTGTCCAATAGTGATTTAAAGATGTTTGTGATTTGTTGTAGAAGTTGTCCTCTACACTAACTGCTTGTCCATTTTTGTATCCCCAATCTGGGTTGAATCTAATTCCTGACTCAGCATTTTTGTATTGAGAAATAGTGCTTCTGTTTTGTCTTTGACCATGTCTTTGTGGCGCTCCAAAAGAAGTAAATGATAATTTATGGTTTTCATTTAGTTGCTTTGATATATTAACGAAGTAGTTATACCCATTAAATTGAGTTCCATCTACATATCCTTCTCCAGAAATTTTAGCAAAAGAAACTGTTGCAGCAAAATCATTATCCATTAAACCTGTAGATAATGTAAAACCGTATTTTTGGTATCCGTCGTTACCTGTTGACATACTGATGTTTCCACCTTCCTTTACATCTGTTGATTTAGATAAGATGTTAATGGTTCCCCCAATAGAAGGTACCGCTATTTTAGCAGCTCCTAAACCTCTTTGTACTTGCATTGCTGATGTAACATCAGATAAACCAGCCCAGTTAGACCAATATACTCTACCATTTTCCATGTCATTAACAGGAACTCCGTTAATCATTACGGCAATGTTTTGAGAGTCAAACCCTCTTAAGTTAATTCTACCATCTCCAAAACCACCACCAGATTTAGTAGCATATACTCCTGGAGTAGATTTTAAAATTTCAGGAAATTCTTGAGTTCCTAATTTTCTTTCAATATCTGCAGCCTTAATAGTAGAAACTGCAACTGGGGTTTTTCTATCTATAGCGAAAGAAGTAGCATTTACTACAATTTCATCTAAAGTGTTAGAGTCTTCAGTTAACTGAATAGTTCCTAAATTAGCTTTAGCAGAAGAAAAAGAAACCTCTCTTGTTATATAACCAACAAATGTGATTACGATTACACCAGAGTCTGTTTTGGCATTCAAAATAAATTTTCCATCAAAATCAGTTGATGTTCCATTTTGTGTTCCTTTTACCACAACACTTGCGCCAGGTAAAGGTTGGTTAGTTTCATCAACTACTTTACCAGTTAGTTTAGTTTGACCAAAAATAGCAGCTGTTGCAAAAAACAACGCTACTACTACTAAATTTTTAAAATTTTTCATTTTGAAATTTTAAGTTATTAAATGTTTTGCAAAAATCCTCCTTTTTTGGAGTTCTAATGTTAACTTAATGTTAAGAGTTAACACAAATTTAGGCTTTGCAATATAACAGAATTTAGAATTTTTTCTTGTTTTTAAGCATTTAGATATTAACAACTTTGTTAACAATAAGTTAATAAATGTTAAAATTTATAAAAAGATTCTTTATAAAAATAAATTTACTATTTATTTAGATGTTTGTTAGCTAATTCTTTGCCTAATTCTACGCCAAATTGATCAAAACTAAAGATGTTCCAAATTACGCCTTGTACAAAAACCTTATGTTCGTAAAGGGCAATTAATTTCCCTAAAGAATTTGGATTTAATTTATCTATTAAAATAGTAGAGCTAGGTTTGTTTCCTTCAAAAATTTTAAATGGAAGTAACGTTGATATTTTTTTAAGCTGATTGTTAAATTTTAAATCTAGATGAACTTCTTCAGCAGTTTTACCAAAAGCCAATGCTTCTGTTTGAGCGTAGAAATTTGCCATTAATTTTTTATGATGATCGGTTAAACCATATAAAGATTCTTTAAAACCAATAAAATCTGTAGGAATTAATTTTGTTCCTTGGTGCAATAATTGCATAAAAGCATGCTGCATATTGGTTCCAGTACTTCCCCAAATTATGCTTGCTGTTTGGTAATTAATTTTATCACCATTTCTATCAATACTTTTACCATTACTTTCCATGATGGCTTGTTGTAAGTAATCTGGTAATTTATTTAAATATTGAGAATAAGGTAAGATAGCTTCTGTTTCGCATTCAAAGAAATTGTTGTACCAAATACTTATTAAGGATAAAATTACTGGAATATTTTTTTCAAAAGGCGTATTTTTAAAATGTTGATCCATTTCTTCTGCACCTTTTAAAAGAGATTTAAAATTTTGAAAACCTATTGCTAAACTTATAGATAAACCAATTGCGCTCCATAAAGAAAAACGACCACCAACCCAATTCCACATCGTAAAAACATTTTCTTTGTCGATTCCAAATTTTGAAATTGCCTCTAAATTGGTTGATACAGCTACAAAATGTTTTGCGATATCTTTAGTTGTAGCAGATTTTAAAAACCATTTTTTTAAAGTAGTTGCATTTGTGATGGTTTCTTGAGTTGTAAATGTTTTAGAAACAATAACAAACAAAGTGGTTTTTGGATTTAGTTTTTTAATGATTTCTGAAACATGATCGCCATCAATATTTGAAACAAAATGTGTGTTTAGATGATTTTTGTAAAACTGTAATCCTTCAACAACCATATCTGGACCTAAATCTGAACCGCCAATTCCGATGTTTACAACATCAGTTATAGGTTTTCCTGTAAAACCTTTCCATTCTCTAGAAATAATTTTTTCAGAAAACAGTTCTATTTGATTTAATACAGCTTTAATCTGTGGTTTTACATTTGTGTTATCAACAGTAATTTCTTTTGTAGTAGTATCTCTTAATGCGGTGTGTAAAACAGCTCTGTTTTCGGTTGCATTAATAATGTTGCCAGAAAAATATTTTTGAATTGCATCTTTTAAATCAACTTCATTGGCTAATTCTATTAATAATTTTAAAGTTTCTTGATTGATTCTATTTTTAGAGTAATCAACAGTAAAATCATTAAAAGAGATTGAAAATTCTGATTTTCTATCAACATTATCTTTAAAAAAATCTTTAAGATGTGTGTCTTTTATTTCAGAAAAAAGCGAATTTAATTTTCCCCAAGCTTTTGTTTTGGTTGGATTTATATTTTTTAATGCCATTATGTTAATTCTTAATCTTTAGAAGTGATGGTATTAAAATTGTTTTTTAATTCTTTAGAATTAATACTTTCTAATTGTTTTTTTAATGGAGTAATATAAGTTAAAAAAACAGGTTTTAAACTTTTCTTTATTGGGGAAGCTGCCGGAAGTTTCTGCTTAAAAGGATCTACTTCTCTACCATTTTTCCAAAAGCGATAACAAACATGTCTTCCTTCAGTGCTACCTGTATGTCCAACCCAGCCAATAATGTCTCCTTGTTTAACATATTGTCCTTTTTTTACCTTTCGCCTTTGCATATGTAAATACTGAGTAGAATAGGTATTGTTGTGTTTAATTTTTACGTAATGACCATTTCCTCTTTTTCTATAAGCAGATTCAGTAACAGTTCCACTTGCTGTAGCCATAATTGGTGTTCCTTCGTTTGCAGCAAAATCGGTTCCTCGGTGAGGTTTTATTTTATAGCCGTAATGTTTAATTTTTCTTTTTAAATTGTATCTAGAAGAAATTCTGTATTGAAACTTAATTGGAGATTTTAAAAACTGACTTCTAAGCATATTTCCTTCTTCATCATAATATTCTACGAGCCCTTTTTTTGGATCTGGAATATACCTATAAGCATATAAATTGTTGCCATTATGATTAAAAACGGCAGCTTTTACATCTCCATAACCAACAAAAGTAGAATCGTCTATGAATTTTTCTTCATAAATAATTTTAAAAGTATCTTCTTTTTGAAGTTTAAAGAAATCGAGAGTCCAGGCATAAATATCTGCAATTTCGTTTGTTAAATAAGGGTTTATATGCAAACTATCCATAGATTGAGAAAAACTAGAATAGATTTTGCCGTGTACTTCTTTTTCTACAATTTTAATATCTTTTCTGTATTTATAACTATGGATGATAGAATCATTAAACTCTATAATTGTTGCAACAGATTTATTGTTTTTGTAAATAAAAACTTGGGCTTTTTCTAAAGAATCATTTGATGCTAAAATGGTATAAGGTTTTCCTGCTCTAACACGTCTAACATCAAAGGTGTCTTTAATTTTTGTTGCTATTTTACTAATGATTGGATAATCTACATGATGTCTGTCTAATATTACTCCAAAACTTTCCCCTTTTTTAATGGTGTCATTAATTACTTTATAATCATTTAATTTATAACCAAATTCATAAATTATTTTTGGTTTAAGTATCACCTTTATTTCTTCAATAGTTTCGGGTTTATCTTCTTTACAAGAATTAAAGATGAAGAGTGTTATTAAAAGAAGTAGTAATTTTTTCAAAAGAAATTAAATTTTATTTTCAACTTTAACGCAAAAGTACAATTTAATCGTAAATAATTTTAAAAGAATTTGCAAGACCTTTGTATGCGTCTAATTCTGCTCTTAAAGATCCAACTGCTAAAGAAGCTTTTAGTTTTATAGGTATTTTATTATCATCGGCTGTTATCCATATTGTTACGCTTTCGTTTTCTTTAAAAATTCTACCAGCTTGAACCATTGGTCTAAACTTTAGAGTTTTAATTTTTCCGAAACTAGTTTTTAGTAATTCTTCACCTAAATATCTTAATTTAAAAGGGTAAATTTGAGCATCCATAAACATATCTAAAGCAATTTCGTCTCCAATTTTTAAGTTGCTAACATTCTGGTTTCTTAAATAATAAAATGCAGATATCATGTCTTGTACATTATCAATATCTACAATTTGTGAAGTTTGGAATTTAAAATCTAATATGGTTGCTTTTTTTGATTCGTAGTTAAATTTAATTTCTCTGTTTATTGTATAACCACCTTCGTTAATATCTCTTTTAAAAATATAAGGTTTATTTGTGGCTTTGTCAAAATAAGATTGGTATGTGTCATCAACATTAAAAAACCACTTTATCACTCCAGTTGTCCAACCTTTTCCTGTTACATGAAAAACTTCTTTGCCTTTAATAGTGTCTGTATCTACAGATAATGTAGCATTACCTGCTTTTAAAAAACCACTATAACTCATTTTGTAACGCAACCATTCTCCTTTTTTAAAAACAGTTTTTTTTTCTTGAGAATAAGAATTAATACTAACATAAAATACAATAAAAAGAAAAGTGATTTTTTTCATATTTTCAAACATATAAAAAAGGAATGACAATATCTATTCCAAAACAGAAAAAGCTGCTTGATTACTCAAACAGCTTGTGTTAAATAGTTCACATTTTTTAAAAAGTGCCCCAATTTTTAAGCTCTTCTTTAGACCATAAATATGGGAAAAAGATTCTTCTTTGGTGTTTTGGGTGCATATATTTACGCCAATTACTTCCACCCGTTGCTTCTAAATCTTTATCGCCACCACCTAAATATTTTCCTGCGGCATCGTAATGTGCTAATACCCATTTTACATTTACAGTATAATCATAATGACGCATTGCGTCTATTAATTCTTTGTTTTGTTGAACATCTTCTGGAAGTTGTTTGAATTTTTTAGACAAGTTACATTCATTGTAATCCTCCATAAAATCGATGAAATCTCCCATATATTTTTTTTCAAACAATTTGATCAAAATAGATTTTTCTCCTGTTTGATGATTTTTCCCAGCAGCTTGCCAATATAAATGTTCAAAAGCATTTCTAAAAGAAGAATTTCGATCAATTGTGTCTCTATAACGAGCATCAATCAAATTGATTAATTCTGTAGATGCAAATTCGATTTTACGATATTGCGCACTCTGAAAACCACTTGCAGGAGCTAATGTGTTTCTAAATTTTAAATATTGTTCCACATCCATTCCATTACCCATAACGTCAAAAGAGCTACACAACATGTCAAAATATCTGCTAATTCTCATTAAGTGTTTGGAGAATTTTTCTGCAGTTATTGCTTCTCTAGATAATGATATTTGATCAATTTCCCATAAAATCATTTTAAACAACAATTCATTTACTTGATGATACATGATAAAAACCATTTCATCTTTTTGGGTTGTTCTCGGAATTTGCAATCCTAATAAAGCATCAGTTTGAATATAATCCCAATACGTTGTTGGTGTACTGTGTAATAATCCTTCCAACATGGTTTCTAAAGGAACACCCAGTTTTTTGTATTTTTCTTCTATTGCTTTTAATAATTCGTCTTTCTTCATTTTTATAGATTGAAAACCGTCATTGCGAACGTAGTGTGGCAATCTTATAATTTATAAAGAGATTGCTTCGTCATTCTTCCTCGCAATGACGCTTATTTAGCTGAATACTACTTACTAATTTAAAGTGTTCCTCTGTTAGCTTGTTCTCTTTCTATAGATTCGAACAAAGCTTTAAAATTACCAGCTCCAAATCCACGAGCTCCCATTCTCTGAATAATCTCAAAAAATAATGTTGGTCTATCTTCTACAGGTTTTGTAAATATTTGTAGTAAATAACCTTCTTCATCTGCATCAATCATGATAGACAATTTTTGTAATTCGCCGATATCTTCTTTCATCATTTCACGATGTTCTCCTAATCTATTCGGAATATCATCATAATATGCTTGTGGCGGTGGTGGTAAAAATTCAATTCCACGTGCTTTTAATTGACTAACAGTTTCGATGATGTCATCTGTAGCAACAGCAATATGTTGTACTCCAGAACCTTCATAAAAATCTAAATATTCTTCAATTTGAGATTTTTTAGCAGCTTTTGCAGGTTCGTTAATTGGAAATTTAATTCTTCCGTTTCCGTTAGACATTACTTTACTCATTAACGCAGAATATTCTGTATGAATTTGTTTGTCATCAAACGATAAAAAGTTTTCAAATCCCATAACATCTTCGTACCATTTTACCCAAACATCCATTTGATTCCAGCCCACATTTCCAACCATGTGATCAATATATTTTAAACCAACTGACGTTGGATTGTAATCTGATTCCCATTTTTTAAAACCTGGCATAAAAGTTCCTGTGTAGTTTTTGCGTTCTACAAACATGTGCACTGTTTCTCCGTACGTATAAATTCCAGCTTTTACAATTTCTCCATCTTTATCGGTTTCTACAGTTGGTTCTAAATACGATTTTGCACCACGTTTTGTAGTTTCTTCATAAGCAGATCTTGCGTCATCAACCCAAAGCGCAATTACTTTAACCCCGTCACCATGTTTTACAATATGATCGTTAATTGTTGATTTACTATTAAGAGGAGTAGTTAAGATTAAACGAATTTTATCTTGTACCAACACATAACTAACCGAATCTTTTGACCCTGTTTCTAATCCTTTATACGCTAATGATTGAAAACCAAATGCTGTTTTGTAAAAGTGTGCGGCTTGTTTTGCATTACCAACATAAAACTCTACATAATCTGTTCCTAAAAGAGGAAGGAAATCTTGCGCTCCTTCAAATATTTTTTCTAAACCGTAGTTTACTGATTTTACTTCTTTTGCCATTTTGTGTTATTTTTTAGACCTCACAGGTTTTTAAAAACCTGTGAGGTCTTTTGTTTTTTTAAATTATCTTTTGTATTAATAGAAGCAATTAATTTGCAAACAAGTATAGCCTAGATTGAAGTGATATCCTTTTTTATTTTTTTTAAAAAGATAAAACGGAAAGCTGGAAATAGCTTCTAATAATTATTTTAATGAACTTTTACCACAAACTTTAAGTCTAGGTATCTTCACCTTTAGGAAGATTAATATGGGCTATAAAACCCAAGATTTATGATAATCATCAACTTGTAATTTTAAAGCTTCTTCAGTGATAGACATCGGTTTAAAAGGATCAATCATTACTGCTAATTCTTCAGTTTCTTTTTTGCCGACGCTTCTTTCTATTGCTCCTGGATGTGGTCCGTGTGGAACTCCGCCAGGATGCAATGTAATTTGTCCTTTTTCAATATTATTTCTACTCATAAAATCTCCATCTACATAATAGAGTAATTCTTCAGAATCAATATTACTATGATGATATGGAGCAGGAATGCTTTCAGGATGATAATCATACATTCGTGGCACAAAACTACACACAACAAAGCCTGCAGATTCCCATGTTTGATGTATTGGAGGAGGCATGTGAATTCTTCCTGTTATAGGTTCAAAATCATGAATAGAAAATGCGTACGGATAATGGAATCCGTCCCAACCAACAACATCAAAAGGGTGATTTCCATACACGTATTCCCACATGTTACCTTGCTTTTTAATTTTCACTAAAAAGTCACCTTTTTCATCATGTGTTTCTAAGTCTTGTGGCAAGCGCATATCTCGTTCGCAAAAAGGAGAATGTTCTAATAATTGTCCAAAGTTATTGCGATATCTTTTCGGCGTAAAAATAGGTTCAAAAGATTCTACATATAAAATACGATTGTCTTCAGTATCAAAATCAATTTGATAAATTACGCCTTTAGGAATGATTAAATAATCGCCATATTTAAATGGAATATTTCCGTAATTTGTTCGCAAGGTTCCAGAACCAACATGTATAAAAAGCATTTCATCTGCATCTCCATTTTTATAAAAATAATCTTTTGAAAAAGATTTAGGTGCAGCCAGACCAATATGTAAATCATTGTTTACAAACAATGTTTTTCTACTGTCTAAAAAGTCTTCTTCTTGTTGTAAAGAAAAACCTTTAAAACTTAAAGCTTTCATGTTTTTTTTAATAGCAATCTTTGGTGCAACAGAACCTTTGTCTTTAATTTCTGTAACAACAGTTGGTGGATGAATGTGATATAATAATGATGACATGCCAGTAAAACCCGCAGTACCAAATAATTCTTCCTGGTATAAATCGCCATTCGCTTTTTTGAATGTTGTATGTCTTTTTTTTGGGGTTTTCCCTAATGAATGATAACGTGACATTGTAATAGTTTTAATAATTAATAAATTGTTTAATTACATGATGAACTAAAAAACAGCATTATTCAGGGTTTCTCTTAATTAAGAATTTTAATAAAATCAAAAGGTCTAACCAATTCATGTTGAGATACTTTAATGTGTTCTCAACAAATATACAAAAAGTAATAAAAGTTTGATTAAGATTCTGGAGCTAATTCTACTTCCAATCCGTCTAATTCTTTGGCAATTGGAATTTGACAACTTAATCTGCTATTGTCTTTTACATGAAAAGCTTCTGCCAACATCAAATCCTCGTCAATTCCCATTTCTGGTAAAGTATGATCAGACTTAACATAGCATTGACAAGATGCACACATCGCCATCCCGCCACAAATCCCAATAGTTCCTTCTGGAGCTAATTCGTAAGAACGAACCACTTCCATTAAATTCATCGCCATATCAGTTGGAGCAGTAATTTCGTGAAGAGTTCCTTCTCTATCGGTAATTTTTAAGGTAACATCTTTCATAGGAGTTAGGATTTAGTAATTTGGTGTTAGTCAAGTTTATTTTAAAGATTTTATTAAACCGAAAATCATTCTTGCTATTTCATTAGAATTATCAATTAACTTTTTGGCTGATACTTCTGAAATAAAATTTAATCTTACCGCTAAATATAACATAGAACGAACCTCGCTATTTGAAGCTAAAGAAAAATAAAGAAACCTTTTAAAATCAGGATTTGAACTTCTGTCAAAACCTTCAGCAATATTATTAGAAATAGAAATTGAAGCTCTTTTTATTTGATCATTAAAAGAAAAGTCTTTGTTGTTTTTAAATTCATTGTAAATGGCAACTGAAAAGTCTTGGGCTTTTTGCCAAACAATAATATCTTCAAATTTTTGTATCGCCATAACTAATTACTAACTACTATTTCCTAACTCCTAATTTATTTTTTTTACAACCGCTTTCGGAGCTTCTTTTCGAGTTCCATCAAAACCATCAACACCACCAACTGTTGTGTATTTCATTACATATTTTTTATCAGGAAAAATGCGTTGAAAAGCGCTTTGACACATCATTGTTGCTTCGTGAAATCCGCATAAAATCAATTTTAATTTCCCGGGATATGTATTTACATCTCCAATCGCATAAATCCCAGGAATATTTGTTTGATAATCCAACGCGTTGTTTACTTTGATAGCATTTTTCTCAATTTCTAACCCCCAATTTGCAATTGGGCCTAATTTTGGTGCTAATCCAAAAAGCGGAATAAAATGATCAACTTCTAAAATAGTGTCTTCTTCATCTTTTTTAGAAATTACGACTCCAGTTACATGATTTTCTCCTACAATTCCTGTTATTTCTGCTGGAGTGATTAAATTAATTTTACCAGCATCTTTTAATTCTTGTAGTTTATCTACAGAATCTAAAGCACCTCTAAATTCGTTTCTTCTGTGAACTAAAGTTACAGATTTAGCAATGTTAGTTAAAAAGATTGACCAATCTAAAGCAGAATCTCCTCCACCAGCAATTACTACATTTTTATCTCTGTATAATTCTGGTTCACGAATCATATATTCTACACCTTTGTCTTCGAAATTTGCAATATTTGGAATTGGTGGTTTTCTGGGCTCAAAACTACCTAAGCCACCAGCAATTGCTACAATTGGTGCTTTGTGTTTTGTCCCTTTATTTGTAGTAACCATAAAAGAACCGCCTTCTTGTTTCTCAATAGTTTCAGCGCGTTCGCCAAGTGTAAAACCAGGTTCAAATTGTTTGCATTGTTCTAGTAAATTGTCTGTTAAATCTCCAGCTAAAATTTCTGGAAAACCAGGAATATCGTAAATAGGTTTTTTTGGATAAATTTCAGAACATTGCCCACCGGGTTGAGGCAATGCATCAATTAAATGACATCTAAGTTTTAATAAACCTGCTTCAAAAACTGTAAATAACCCTGTTGGTCCTGCACCAATAATTAATATATCTGTTGTAATCATTTCTTTTAAAGAATCGTGTAAAAATAGCCTTTGTAAAAGCTCTAAAAACTGATTTTTATCAGTTAGTTTACATTCACTACTTCTAGTATTTGGGGAGCATATTTTTTGATGGTTGCTTCAACACCATTTTTTAGCGTCATTTGATTGACAGAACATCCAATACACGCGCCTTCTAATTGCACTTTTACAACTGCATTTTCTATAGATAATAACTTTATGTTTCCGCCATCACTTAATAAAAAAGGGCGAATTTCTTCTAAAGCTTTTTCAACATTTATAAGCGTTTCTTGTGCTGTCATAACTTTTATTTTGTGCTACAACCACTCATTGTTGTAATTCTTACAACTTCTGTTGGTGGTAAGTTTTCATTTCTTTTTACTAACTGAGATAACATTTCTTTTGTTGTATCAGAAAAAGCTTTTTCTAAAGGTGTGTTTGTTTGTAATGCCACTGGATGACCAACATCACCAGATTCTCTAATGCTTTGTACTAAAGGAATTTCTCCTAAAAATTGTGTATTTATATCTTCGGCTAAATTTTTTGCACCTCCATTTCCAAAAATATAATATTTATTGTTTGGTAATTCTTCTGGAGTAAAGTATGCCATATTTTCAATAATTCCTAAAACAGGAACATTGATGCTTTCTTGTTGAAACATTGCTACTCCTTTCTTAGCATCAGCTAAAGCGATGTTTTGCGGCGTACTTACAATTATTGCTCCATTTATTGGCAATGCTTGTACGATTGATAAATGTACATCTCCAGTTCCTGGAGGTAAATCAATCAGTAAGAAATCTAATTCTCCCCAATCTGCATCAAAAATTAATTGATTTAATGCTTTTGAAGCCATTGGTCCTCTCCAAATTACTGCTTGATTTGGATTTGTAAAAAAACCTAAAGACAATAATTTTACGTCATAATTTTCTATAGGTTTCATTTTAGAACGACCATTTACATTTACCGAAAGTGGTTTCTCTTTTTCCACATCAAACATTAAGTGCATTGATGGTCCATAAACATCTGCGTCTAAAACACCCACGCTAAATCCCATTTTTGCTAATGTAATTGCAGTATTTGCTGTAATTGTAGATTTCCCTACACCACCTTTTCCGGATGCAATTGCAATAATATTTTTAATATTCGGGATTTCTTTTCCTTTAATTTGATTTAGATTTTCTTTCTTAGGAACAACAGCTTTTACGTTTACTTTAACAACAACATCTTCACTCACTTTTGAGCGTAGTGTATTTATAATTTCGCTTTCAACTCTTTTTTTAGCTTGTAAAGATGGATTGCTAATGGTAACATCAAGAATTACTTCGTTTCCAAAAGTTACAACATTTGTAATGTTGTCATTTTCTACTAAACTCTTTCCTTCTCCAGGCGCAGTTATTGTTTCTAATGCTTTGTATATATCTTGCTTTTTAAAGCTCATTTTGAAATTTTAATTAGGATTAATTCTAAACTACAAATATAGTGTTTAGAGTTCAGATAATAAAGAAGTTGTAATGTGTTTATTGATAGAAGAATCAAAGAAACTTATTTATAGGTATTTCCTAATTTTTAAAAAATTAGGAAATAGTATAATAAAACGTATATTTGTAATTATTTGTAAATTTTATAGAAATTAGGAAATAACTTTAATTATGATTGAAAAAGCGCCAGAGTTCGAATATGGAAAAAAAATTAATAGAAATTTTATAAGTTTAATTTCTTCAAATGCAGCTAGTTCAAAAACAATAAAAAAAATTGAAAGAGAATACTTGTATTGGGATAAAATAAAGTACTTGAGTGATGATAAATTTGATTACGTAAAAACAAATATTGCGAGTAATGAATTGATGTGGTTAGTGATACAAACAAGAAGAGAGATGATTTCTAAAAATCAGTATTTATTTAGTGATTTATTAGATATAGATTGTTTCACAATTGAATACAATTTCAATGTAAATGATTTTCTTCAACAAAAACTTCATTATTTAGATTTCAATTTTGGTGCAGGTTTACAAAAAGAACAATTATTATCTGATTTAGAAAAACAACAATATTTAAAAAATGCTTTGATGGAAGAAGCAGTGTTTTCTTCTATGATTGAAGGAGCAACGACAACCCGTGTAAAAGCGAAAGAAATGTTGCGTAAAAACAGAAAGCCAAAAACGCATTCTGAGCAAATGATATTGAATAATTTTAAGACAATTCAATTTATCAGCGAACATAAAGAAGATGAAATTTCTATTGAAAAATTGTTTGAATTACATCGTTTAGTCACAGAAAATACGCTAGAAGAAGAAAGTGTAGGTGTTTTTAGAAAAAGTAACGATGTAAATGTGGTGAATGAAATTACAGGAGAAATTGTACATACACCGCCAAACTTTGAAGAGTTAAATGGTTTGATGGAATCGTTTGTAAGTTTTTTCAATAATAATCCAAAAGAAGATTTTATTCATCCCATCGTAAAAGCTAGTATTTTACATTTCTTAATTGGTTATATTCATCCTTTTGTAGATGGAAACGGAAGAACAGCAAGAGCTATTTTTTATTGGTATTTATTAAAAAATGGCTATTGGTTAACAGAATATTTATCAATTTCTAGAGTAATAATGAAAACAAAAACGCAATATGAAAAAGCATATTTGTACACAGAAATTGATGATATGGATGTGACGTATTTTATTCACTATCAAGTAAAAGTGTTAATGACGGCGTTTGAAGATTTGAAAAAATATGTTGCAAAAAAGAAAAAAGAAGAAAATAAATTGTCTAAATTTTTACAATTTGAAGGGATTAACGAACGTCAGGCTGAAATTTTATATAGAATGGAGAAAAAAGGAAATAAGTTTTTTACAATTAAAGAGGTTGAAAATATATTTTCGGTCACGAATCAAACTGCAAGAACAGATATTGAAATGTTAGTTGAAAAAGGCTTTTTAAAGAAAGTACCAATCAACAAAAAGAGTTTTAATTATTGGAAAGGAGAAAAATTTGATACAACTTTTCTATAATTCCTCATGCGGATTCCAAAATATTTTTTCAAAATTTTGAATTTGATTTTCGATCACAACAATACCTTCATTCTCTAATAATTGTTGCATTAAGTTGGTGCCGTCAAAATGATGTTTTCCAGTTAATAATCCTTTTCTGTTGACAACACGATGTGCAGGAATTTCTTCTGTTTGATTGTGTGCATTATTCATTGCCCAGCCAACCATTCTTGCAGATCTTGCTGCTCCTAAGTACGTTGCAATTGCGCCATAACTAGTTACTCTTCCGTACGGAATTAACCGAGCAGTTTTATAAACTTTTTCAAAAAAATTATCTGATTCTTTCACGTTCTGAAGATAAGAGGTTTGCTGAAATAAAATGAGGTTTTTCTCCTTAGTTCGAAATGACAGAATTATTAGTAATTAATTCTAAATTGAATAAAAGTGATTGGTTTTCCTTTTTCTAAATATTGTTTTTCGTAAAAGGTTTGCGTTTCAATTACTTCTTCTGGTGAATAGGTATTTTTATACACATCGTGATTTGCGTGTAAAATTTCGTGCCCTTCTCCATGCAATAAACCTAAAGTGTAACCGTGCATAAATTCACTATCGGTTTTTAAGTTAACAACACCATTTTCTTTTAAAATATGATGATACTTTTTTAAAAAATCTGAGTTTGTTAATCGGTGTTTTGTGCGTTTGTATTTAATTTGTGGATCTGGAAAAGTAATCCAAATTTCATCAACTTCATTTTCTGCAAATAGTTCGTTTATCAATTCTATTTGAGTTCTAATAAAACCAACATTGGTTAAGTTTTCTTCTAAAGCAGTTTTTGCGCCACGCCAAAAACGAGCACCTTTAATATCAATTCCAATAAAATTTTTTGTTGGATTTTTTTGAGCAAGTGCAATGGTGTATTCTCCTTTGCCGCAACCAAGTTCTAAAACAATAGGGTTGTCATTTTTAAAAAAGGTATTCCATTTTCCTTTCAGAGAAAAACCGTTTAAGATTTCTTCTCTTTTTGGTTGAACAACATTAGCAAACGTTTCATTTTCATGAAAACGTTTTAGTTTGTTTTTGCTTCCCAAAGTGATGTATTATTCTGCAGAATCTTCGATTCCTTCTCTTTTAAAACGAACAGATTCTTTCATCCAATATCCAAATAAGACCACTAAAATAGCGATAAAAACCCAACTTACAGAATTTGAAACCCACCAACCTAAATCGTTTAAGCGTAATGCTTCGAAAGGACCAAAAGCCCACATGAAAAAATCACCAATTAATTTAAAAATATTGCTTGCTATCATAACTTAAGTATCTTTACATTGCAAAAATAGAAAAACTAATTATGTTAGCCAATTTTTTCGGCAAATCAAAACCAGTAAATTTTATATTTATTATAATACTTTTTTTTACGTATTATATTTTAGACTTTATTGTCGTGAAAAATTTCGAATTAAATCTCATGGAATTTTATAAGTTTTTACTAGTATTTCCATTTTTTTTACTATTGTTTTTCTTGTTTAATTTTATCATTTCTAAAAATAAATTAACGAGAGATAACTCGTATGCTTTTTTATTTTTTGTGATTGGTTTAGGTTTTTTACAATCCGTAATTACAGAACCTACAATTGTTATTGAATATTTACTCTTGTTTTTGTTTTTTAGAAGAGTGTATAGTTTAAGAACACTAAAGTTTGTGTATCAAAAGCTGTTTGATAGTGGCTTGTGGTTAGGAATTTTGTTTTTAATTTCACCACTATATCTTCTTTATTTAATATTGCTTTATGTAGCAATTTTTTTATTTGCCAAAATAACGATTAGAACTATTTTTATTCCTGTGTTGGGATTGATAACACCACTTTTTTTATATTTTACCTATCTTTTTTGGATGGATGATTTAGCAACGTTCTATCAATTATTTTATGTTGTTTTTACAATTGATTTAAGTTTTTATCAAACCAGTTATTACGAACTGTTTTTAATAACATTTGTAGTTTTTACAGGTGTTTCAATTTTAATAAGGACTAGAAAAATCCTTTCGGTAAGTAATAAGTTTAAAAGAAGTTGGGTATTGCTACTAACGCATTTGTTAATTGCAGTTGTGTTTATTTCTTTAATAGAAAATAAAAACGGAACAGAAATCATTGCATTTTTAATTCCATCTACAATTATTATTGCAAACTGGGTGCAATCAATAAAAAAGAAATCAATAATAAGTGTTATTTTGGTACTGTTTTTACTGTTTTCTTTTGCAATACATTTTATAGTTTAGCGCCAAAAGCTAAATCGCCTGCATCACCTAAGCCAGGAACAATATATCCTTTGTCATTTAATTCTTCATCGATTGCTGCAATCCATAAATGGGTGTTTTCTGGAAAATGATTTTTGATAAATTCAATTCCTGCTGTAGCACCAATTACACAAACTAAATGCAGTTCTTTTGGTGTTCCGTATTTTTGAATAGCATCATAAACCGATACTAAAGATTGTCCGGTTGCCAACATAGGATCTGCTAAAATCAAGGTTTTATCATTAATTGATGGAGCTGCAAAATATTCTACAACAATTTCAAATTCTGCATCGTTATTTGGGTGATTTCTATAAGCCGATATAAACGCATTTTCTGCATCGTCAAAATAATTTAACAAGCCTTGATGCAACGGTAAACCAGCTCTTAAAATAGAACCTAATACAATATCATTTACAGGCAAAAAACTTTCTTTTGCGCCTAAAGGAGTCGTAATTTTTTTTGATGAATACTTTAAATTCTTACTTAATTCATAGCCTAAAATTTCTCCAATTCTTTCAATATTTCTTCTAAAACGAAGCGAATCTTTTTGAATTGTAACATCTCTAATTTCTGCAATAAATTTATTAAGAATTGAGTTTGTTTTTTCTAGGTGATGAATAATCATATGTGTAATTTTGAGGCTAATTTACAAAAAAGTAAAACTCCATTTATACAATAAACGGAGTTTTTTATTTTTATAAAATATAAATTTTCTTTTAAAACAAAATATATGAAAACTTTAAACCTAAAGCAGGATATAAAGCACCATCGTTAAAGTCTAAATCTCTAAAAACTCCGAGTCCAAAATGTACATTAAACAACCATTTATCTCCTAAAGATCGTTGCATTCCCCAATGTATTTCTGTTAATAAAGTATTTCGTAAAGGTGCCTCAGTTTTACTTTCTGAAAACCTTTTTGAAGTGTATTTTGTTTGAAGAGCAAGATAATTTCCAGAATTATTGTTGTTGTTTTTTCCTTTTTTTGTTCTTTTTTCTCTATTATAAATGTATTTGAATTCAGATTTTAAATACATCGCTGGCGAAGCATTAAGAACCCAAACAAAACTTTTAGAATTTGTACTTCCGCCACCAATTCCTGCACTTAAATCAACTGTCCATTTTTCTGCTAAAGGAATTTCATAAGAAACACCTGCCCCCATGAAATTAAAATCTAATTTAAACTGTTTTTGGAGTGTTTGAGTTTTTTCTTGTGAGAAAATAGTATTTATTCCTAGGAATAAAATTGCTAGAATTAAAATTTGTTTTTTCATAATTGTAATTTATTTAATATTTAACTTTAAATTTTGAACCACCCCAAACACCACCATATTTTGCTCCAGATTCTATTTCTATATCAACTGAATTTACTACATCTATAGAAAACTTGAATTTAAAACCAATGTTTTTTGTTGTGTTGCTAGTTGCATGATCATTTTTATATTTAAAAAGAAGAGAAAAGTCATCTATTTTAAAATTTTGAGGAACATCAAAATCTCTTGCAGCTACAGCTAATTTATTTACAGAAACTCTTTCACCAAAAATACTATATGCAACTGGTCTTACTTCCATAGTTTTAGGATCTTGATATGTGAAAACAATAGCACCAGACTCTCCTCTTTTTAAATCTATTTTACGCTTGCTTAAAGTTTCATAAGACAATTTAATTAAATCGGTATTACTTAAGCTATATGAAAGCCCAAGAATATTAACTGTTATAGCTTTATTTATTTTTTCACCAAAAAAATTCTTTAAATTAAAATCAATAATTTTTAAAGGTTTTTTTACTGTTGTGCTCGGCAAATGAACATTTAAACTGTTTGATGCAACAGATAGAAGATTATCTGGACTAGGGACGTAAACAGTTGTATTCTGAGTGTTAAAATCATATTCATTTGTAATATAAACTACTTTAGAATCTGGCTTAGATAAGAAGAATGTATAAATGCTGTTGTATATTTTTTTAACATCACCTAAACTAATTGAAAAATCAAATCCTCTATTTTCCCTTTTTGTGTTTAAAATCACTTTCTTATTTAAAAGATAGACTTCATCAGCACTTCTGTCAGAAAACCAGCCAAACCATGTCCATTGTTTAAATTTTGCTTGCGCATAAACATCTTGAAAAAAATAAAAATCATTAGACTCAAAGATGGTTCTTAATTTACGCTTACTGTTAAAGTAATATGTACAGACATATGATTTACCAAAAATGTTGTCAACCCAACCAGCTTTACTATTAACACAAACATTGTAATTTGTAGTATTGGGAACACCTATACCGCCACCTGTGCCGCCACCGCCGCCACCTCCACAACCAAAAAACTCATCTTCAGGTCTTATGGAATTAATATTAGCGCTTTTTCTTAAAACTAATTGTTGATTATTACAATCATCTACTCTTTCAATAGAGAAATCTTGAAAAGAATTTTCATTAGGTATATAATGTTTAACTTGTGAATTGCTAATATTATTTTTTCCTAATAAATTTGATCTCTGTAATAATTTTCTGTCGTTAATGTGTGTAATGTATAGTCCTTTTTTTGTGTATTTATATATTGAATCTCCGACTTGAATTTCTCCTTTATCATTAAGTATGTTAGCAAAGCTATCATTAAGTATTATTTCATTTCCTAATAAGTCGTTAGATTCATTGGATTTAGATTTTGGGTATTTTTCTTTTTTTTGCTTAATAAATCTTTGAATTTCTATTTCGTCAGCTCGATCAACAAGCCTCATAGGAATAAAATTTTCTTTATAAAAACTTCTAAGTAAATTCACTTCTTCTTCTTTTTCAGATTTTAAATTAGTATAAAGATTTTTTAAGCTTTTGGGGTTGTTAAAAACAATAGTATTTTGACTAGTATCAAAGGAAATTTCACTTAATAAAGATTCTGTTTTTGTATTTGTTTCTATAAGGTTTTCTTTATCACAGGATATAAAAATTATAGATAGATAGATAGATAGATAGATAGATAGATAGATAGATAGATAGATAGATAGATAGATGTTTTTTCATTTTCTTAAGGGATTAAATTAATATGATTTTAAATGTTTTATTGGAAGCAAATATAAATAGATATGTGTTAATTGTAACTTTTTTTAACTTTTTTAATCACATTTTCTGGTAAAATGCTTCTCATTACATCTTCATATCCGTCGCAAATTTTATTTCCATAAATAGAACACGGAATGTTTGGATACTTTTCTAAATCGGGCAACATACAATTTTCTGTTGGTTGATTAAAAGGCGCAAAACCAGCAAATGGATGTGTTGCTCCCCAAAGTGTAATCGTAGGAATTTGTAACATTGCGGCAAAATGTGCATTTCCAGAATCCATTGCCAACATGCAATCTAAATGTGCAATTGCATTTAATTCTTCGCTTAAATTTAATTTGCCAGCAACAGAAATACAATTTGGAAATTTTTTTTCAATTTTTGATAAAAGAGCAATTTCTTTTTCTCCGCCACCAAAAAGTAAAATGGTATTATTTTCAGCCAAAGCAGCAATCACTTTTTCCATTAAATCTAGCGGATACATTTTAGAATCATACGCTGCAAAAGGCGCAATTCCAATCCATTTAGCATTTTTTTTCCCGATTAAATTGAAAACAGAACTCTTTAAATTCGGTTTTTCTAGTTTGGTCGGATTTGAAATATCAACCGAAAAACCGAGTTTTCTAAAAACATCTGCATACCGTTCGTGCGATGTTTTTAACTGTTTAAAAACCTTGTTTGTAGTTCTTGTCAAGGCTTTTTTTTCGCTTCTTCCTTTATCTAATACAGCAATATTATCTGTAGAAAATTTAAAAAAACTACGCAAAATTTTAGACCGCAATACGTTGTGTAAGTCCGCAATATGTGTAATATTTAGGTGCTTTAATTCTTTAGATAATTTGTGCAAACCAAAAACGCCTTTGTGGGTGTTTGTTACATCAGCAGCGTAAAAATGTACATTCGGAATGTCATCAAACAACGGTTTTAAAAAGGCTTTAGATAAAAATGTAATTTTAATTTTTGGATGTTGCTTTGTTAAAGCTTTAATTACAGGAATTGTCATAGCAACATCGCCCATTGCAGATAATCTGATAACTAAAATATGTGTGTTTGTTTGCAAATTTTCTTGCTATAAATTCTAAAGTGTAAAAATAGTTAAAACAAAATAAGTTCTGATGTTTTTGCCACGAATTCAGAAATAATTCTAAAATTTCGTGAATTCGTGGCGCAAGGTAAAAGCACGAATTTGTATGTTTTATTTACATTTTCAGCAAGAAAGATTCCTCAAATAATTATGTACCTTTGCTGCTATATTTTAAAAAAGTAGTGAATGATTCAATCTATGACTGGTTACGGGAAATCCGTATTACAATTACCAACAAAAAAAGTGACGATAGAAATTAAAACACTAAATAGTAAAAATTTAGATTTAAATGTTAGAGTTCCTTCGTACTATAAAGAAAAAGAACTAGCGGTTAGAAAAAAGTTAGCTTCTGGTTTGGTAAGAGGTAAAATAGATTTTTCTATTTATGTAGAAATGACTGCGGATGAAACCACAACAACCATCAACAAAAATGTAGTTTCTGATTACATGCAACAATTAAAAAACGTGCTGTTTACAAATGATGAAAATGATGTTGAGTTGCTAAAAATGGCAGTAAAAATGCCAGATGCATTAAAAACAGAACGTGAAGAATTAGACGAAAACGAGTGGGAATTAATTAATGATAGTATTGATGAAGCTTTAAAAGAAACGATTCAATACAGAATTGATGAAGCGGCTTCTTTAGAAGACGATTTTAAATTACGAATTTTAAATATCAAAAAATATTTAGATGAAGTACATGCTTTAGATGAAGAACGTATAAAAAATGTGAGAGAGAAATTACAAAAATCGATTGCAGATTTAAAAGTTGAAATTGATGAAAATCGTTTTGAACAAGAATTGATTTATTACCTAGAAAAATTAGATATTAACGAAGAAAAAGTTCGTTTAGGAAATCATTTAGAATACTTTTTACAAGAGTTAGATAGCGAAGACTCTAATGGAAAAAAATTAGGATTTATCATTCAAGAAATTGGAAGAGAAATTAATACCACAGGATCAAAAGCAAATTATGCTTCGATGCAAAAATCGGTAATTCAAATGAAAAACGAATTGGAAAAAATTAAAGAGCAAATTTTAAACGTATTGTAATTTTATGGACAATTTTGAAGGTAAATTATTTGTTTTTTCTGCGCCATCAGGTTCAGGTAAAACAACCATTGTTCGTCATTTATTAGCACAAGAAAAATTCAATTTAGAGTTTTCTATTTCGGCAACTTCAAGAGAACCTAGAGGAGAAGAAGTTCACGAGAAAGATTATTATTTTATGTCTTTAAAAGACTTTAAACAACATATAAAAAATGAAGATTTTTTAGAGTGGGAAGAGGTGTATAGAGATAATTTTTACGGAACATTAAAAAGCGAAGTAGAACGAATTTGGGCAAAAGGAAAACACGTAATTTTTGATATTGATGTTGCTGGTGGATTGCGAATTAAAAAGAAATTTCCAGATAAAACTTTGGCTGTTTTTGTAAAACCACCAAGTATTGATGAACTGAAAATTCGTTTAAAAAAACGTAAAACAGAAAACGACGAAAAAATTAATATGAGAATAGCTAAAGCATCTATAGAATTAGCCACAGCACCACAGTTTGATAAAATTATTAAAAACTACAATTTAGAAGTTGCTTTTAAGGAAGCAGAAGATTTGGTTAGTGAGTATTTAGGGATACAAAAATAAAATAAAATTTAATGTCGGGTCGAGCGGAGTCGAGACCTTTCGACTCCGCCCAAGGTGACAAATCATTTTAAAAATGAATATAGGTTTATATTTCGGTACATTTAATCCAATTCATGTTGGGCATTTAATTATTGCCAATTACATGGTAGAAAATTCTGATTTAGATGAAGTTTGGTTGGTCGTTACTCCGCACAATCCTTTTAAGAAAAAAAAGACATTGTTAGAAAATTACCATCGATTAGAATTGGTGCATTTGGCAACCGAAAACTACGATAAAATTAAACCGTCAGATATTGAGTTTAATCTGCCTCAGCCAAATTACACAGTGCATACTTTAGCACATATTTCTGACACATATCCGCAACATAGGTTTAGTTTGATTATGGGCGAAGACAATTTAAAAAGTTTACATAAATGGAAAAATTATGAAACTATTTTAGAACATCATCATATTTATGTATATCCAAGAATTTCTGATGGAAAAACTGAAACTAAATTCGATACTCATCCAAAGATTCATAAAATAGATTCTCCAATAATAGAAATTTCATCAACAGATATTAGAAACGGCATCAAAGAGAAAAAAAACATTCAACCAATGTTAACAGAAGCAGTCTGGAAATATATAGATGAGATGAATTTTTACAGAAAATAGTTTCCCTATTTTTTCGTTGTATATTTGTAATTGATAAAAACAAATTCGTGGCAAAAAAGAGTCCAAAAAAAAGTAAGTTCAGACAAAAAATAACCAATAAATTTAGGTTGGTTGTTTTAAATGAAGACACCTTTGAAGAACGCTTGTCTTTTAAACTAACTATTTTAAATATTTTTGTTTATGGGAGCGTTTTTTCAATTGTTTTAATTGCTTTAACTACAGTATTAATTGCTTACACACCAATAAGAGAATATATTCCTGGTTACGCTTCTACACAATTAAAAAAGGATGCTTCAAATTTATTATACGAAACAGATTCTTTAAAAAACAGATTACAATTAATAGAAAATTACACCGAAGTTTTAATCCCAATTTTATCAGGAAATGACCCAATAAACGAAATAGATTTTGATTCATTAAAAAAAGCGAGTATTTCTGTTATTGACGAAAAAAAATTAGATGCTTCTAAGACAGATTCTTTGTTTAGAGAGAAAGTAGAAAGTAAAGATCGTTTTCCGTTATTTGATAAAGCAGAAGATAAAATAGATATGGTGTTTTTTTCACCTTTAAACGGAAATATTACACAAGATTTTAACATAGCTGATAAGCACTTTGCTATAGATATTGTTGCAGCTACTGGAACTCCAGTAAAAGCGGCTGAAAATGGTAGAGTTATATTTTCTGAATGGACTGCAGAAACAGGTTATGTAATTATTATAGAACACGGAACAGGTTTTATTTCTGTGTACAAACACAACGGTACATTGTTAAAACAACAAGGCAGTTTTGTAAAATCTGGAGAAGCGATTGCAACTGTTGGTTCTACGGGCGAATTATCAACTGGACCACATTTGCATTTCGAATTATGGTATAATGGATATCCAGTAAATCCCTTGAATTATATAGATTTTAAATAAATGAGCATCAAATCTTTTTTTGCTATTCCGTTTGCCAAACAAGCAACAAAGCAAGTTTATAAATGGGCAAACAATCCACATAAAACACAAGAAAAAGTATTTAAAAAATTAATTTCATCAGCAAAAAACACTGCTTTTGGAAAAGATCATGATTTCTCTTCCATTAAAAATTATAGTGATTTTAAAAACCGAGTTAAAGTTCAAGATTACGAAGGATTAAGACCTTATGTAGATAGAATTGTAGCTGGAGAAAAAGATGTACTTTGGAAAGGAAAACCTATTTATTTTGCCAAAACTTCTGGTACAACTTCTGGCGCAAAATACATTCCGATTACTAAAGAATCGATGCCAACACATATAAAAGCTGCAAAAAATGCGTTGCTGTTTTATATCGCAGAAAAAAAGGATGCAAGTTTTGTAAATGGCAAAATGATTTTTTTACAAGGAAGTCCAGTTTTAGAAACCAAAAACGGAATTCAATTAGGAAGATTAAGTGGAATTGTAGCTCATTATGTTCCTAAATATTTATTAAAAAATCGTTTGCCAAGTTGGGAAACCAATTGTATTGAAGATTGGGACACAAAAGTAAATGCAATTGTAGAAGAAACGGTTGATGAAAATATGTCTGTAATAAGTGGAATTCCATCTTGGGTGCAAATGTATTTTGAAAAACTCATCGAAAAAACAGGAAAACCAATTGCAGAGATTTTCCCAAATTTCAACTTCTTTGTCTATGGCGGCGTAAATTTTGAACCGTATAAAAATAAGTTCAAAAGTTTGATTGGTAAAAAGATTGATTATGTAGAATTGTATCCCGCTTCTGAAGGATTTATTGCCTATCAAGATTCGCAAACCGAACCAGGAATGTTATTGCAATTAAACTCCGGAATCTTTTATGAGTTTATTCCTGCAACAGAATTTTATGATGAAAATCCGACAAGAATTTCATTAAAAGAGGTAAAAATGGGCGTGAATTATGTCATCATTTTAAATACAAATGCCGGACTTTGGGGTTATAATATTGGCGATACTGTTGAATTTACATCAACAAAACCTTACAGAATTAAAGTTACTGGAAGAATAAAACACTTTATTTCTGCTTTTGGCGAACACGTAATTGGTAAAGAAGTAGAAAAAGCGTTGAACGATGCTATCAAAGGAACCGAAATAAATATTAGTGAGTTTACGGTTGCTCCGCAAGTAAATCCAGAAAGCGGTTTGCCGTATCACGAGTGGTTTATAGAATTTGAAAACGAACCAGAAGATTTAGAAGAATTTGCTGCAAAAGTTGATGCTTCTATGCAAGAACAAAATATGTATTATCAAGATTTAATTGACGGAAAGGTTTTACGTCCGTTAGTAATCAGAAAAGTAAAAAAAGGTGGTTTTCATGAATACATGAAATCGATTGGAAAATTTGGTGGACAAAATAAGATTCCGCAATTATCTGACAATCGTAAAATTGCAGATGTTTTACAAGACTTTTTAATTGAATAATGTCACCTCGAGCGGAGTCGAGAGGTCTTTTTAGGTTTCGACTCCGCTCAACCTGACAAAAAAATAACATCATGAAAATCATTTCAACAAACATCGGAGAAAAAAGAGAAATCAACTGGAAAGGAAAATTGATGACTACAGGAATTTTTAAATTCTCTGTAGAGAAATCTATTTTTTTGGATGTTGAAGATGTTAAAGGCGACACTATTTGTGATCGAAAACATCATGGAGGAATTGACCAAGCTGTGTACGGATATTCTTTAAAACATTATGACTTTTTTAAAAAATTACATCCAAATTTAGATTGGCAATTAGGAATGTTTGGTGAAAACTTAACGATGGATGATTTAGACGAAACTAAGATTCATGTCGGTGATACTTTTAAAGTTGGTGAAACAATTTTAGAAGTAACAAAACCAAGACAGCCTTGTTTAACACTTGGAGTGCGTTTTAATAACATGAAAATTGTAAAACAGTTTTGGAATACTACATTCTCTGGTGTTTATTTTAAAGTGTTGCAAACAGGTTTTGTAAAAGCAGGAGACGTTTTTGAGCAACTAAAAACGTGTCCAGAAAACCAAACAATTGCAGAGGTTTATCAAGGAAATAGAATTAGTAAAGGGGTGTAGTTTTTAAAAGCTAAAAGCTCGTCCTTGTTTTTTAATTCTTACATCCAAAATTATTCCTATTATAATTATTAAAAAAGCAGCTGAAATAACTCCAATTTTGATATTCAAATCTATTTTATTTTGTGCTGAAAACCCAATGGCAAAAGAGATTGCAAAGCTAGATGCCCAAGTTGTGTAATAATTGTTAGGCACAAATTGCATTTTGTTTTTTAAGTATTTTTTAAACTTAATTAATTTTTGTTTGAACATTTCATTACTAAATGATGGTATTTTTTCGAGTTCTAAATATTTAATATAACTCTCAATTCCTTCCATTTGTTCTGAACTTAAATCTTTTTCTTTTAGCTTATCTAAAATATCAATAAATTTTTTGAACGTTTTAATTTCAGATTTTTCATTAGTTTTAGTAAGTTGCTTTTTTAGAAAAACAATAGTTGCTTTTAAATCACTTGTTTCTTCAAGAGAGTTAGAGCCTGTTAATTGGTTTATATTAACATCTAAAGCAACAGATATTCTTTTAATCGTTTCTCCAGTTGGAGTTGATTCGTTATTTTCAATTCTTTGAATAGTTCTTAAACTTACTTTTGATTCCTCAGCTAAATATTCTTGAGACATTCCTCTAAGTACTCGTAATTCTTTTAACCTTTTTGCTAAATTTTTAGTTCTCATTTTAATTGTATTTATTGTTTAAAGCAAAAATAGTTAGCATTCATTATAAGTTGTTGCGTCAAGTTAACGCCATCTTTACGTCAACCAATTTTATTTAATTCTTATGGTTTTGTTCCAAAAACATAAATATAAAAAAAACCGAAGCATTTATGCTGAATTTATTTTCAGTAATGCTTCGGTTTTAATTTTATAAAAAAAAGAATCTTATTTTTTCGCTAATAAATCTCTAATTTCAGCTAATAAATCTTCTTGACTTGGTCCAGCTGGTGGAGCAGGAGCCGCAGCTTCTTCTTTTTTCTTAGTGGCGTTAATTCCCTTAATAATCATAAACATTACAAACGCTACAATAATAAAATCAATTACGTTTGTTAAAAAATCTCCGTATAAAATTGCAACTTCACCAGTTACTTTTCCAGCAGAATCTATAATGCCTTCTTTTGCAATATATTTTAAATCTCTAAAATCAGCTTTAAATACCAAGCCAATTAACGGAGAAACAATTCCGGCTGTAAATGAAGTTACTACTTGTTTAAAAGCTGCACCCATTACAAAACCAACTGCAATGTCAACCAAATTACCTTTTACAGCAAATTCTTTAAATTCTTTAAGCATTCCCATATTATTCGTTTTAATAGTTAATTGGTTGCGAATTTAAGAAAATTTTAACATTTTAGCAATCTTTTTATACGCTGAGAAATTGCTGTTAATATTTCGTAGGAAATAGTTTCAGATTTTTTAGCCATTTCATTTACCATTTCTTGAGAATTAAAAATGATTACTTCATCTCCTTCTTGGCATTCAATATTAGAAATGTCAATCATAATCATATCCATACACACATTTCCAATAATTGCTGCTTTTTGATTGTTGATTAAAACTGAATATTTTTTATTTCCTAGTTTTCTTGAAATTCCGTCTGCATGTCCTACAGGAATTGTGGCGGTTTTCATCGGTTTATTTGCGGTAAAAGCTCTGTTGTATCCAATTGATTCTCCAGGTTCAATAGTATGAATCTGAGAAATAATTGATTTTAATGAAAGCACATTTTTAAGTTGTTTTGTTTCGTTTTCGTCATTTCCAAAACCATACAAGCCGATTCCCAAACGAACCATATCAAATTGTGCTTGCGGATAATTTATAATTCCAGATGTATTCAAAATATGAACAATTGGTTTATCTTCTAAATGAGTATAAAATTGTTTTACAATAAGAGTAAAATCATTGATTTGATTTGTTGTAAATTCTTTTTCGCTTACATCATCACTTGCCGCTAAATGCGAAAAAAGTGAAGCAATTTTCACATGACTTGTTGCTGCTATTTTTGATAAAATTAACGGTATATCTGTGTGTAAAAAACCAATTCTGTTTAAGCCAGTATTGAATTTTAAATGAATGGGATAATTTAATAATACTTTAGCATCTGCTAATTCTAAAAAAGCATTAAAAATTTTGAAGTTGTATAAGTTGGGTTCTAATTGATGTTTAATAATTAGCTCTAAATTTGGTATTTGAGGATGTAAAACTAAAATAGGTTTTTCAATTCTAGCTTTTCGTAAAGCAATTCCTTCATCGGTATAAGCAACTGCAAAATAATCAACGTTATTTTCTATGAGTTTAGCAATTTTTGCAGCATCACTTCCGTAGCCAAATGCTTTTACAACTACTAAAGTTTTTGTGTCAGCTTCTAGTTTATTTTTAAAATAGTGAAGATTATGCTCTAATGCATTTCCATCGATTTCTAATACGGTTACATGGTTATTCATTTATTCTGAACTTGTTTCAGAATCTTTTAAATTAGATTCCAGTTTTTTTGAAGCTAATTTTTCTTCTTGTTGTTTTTGCAAAGCTTTGTAATATGCAGCTCTACTTAAAGGTTCATATTCTTCAACTTCACCAAGTAAAACCAATTCATCATTTTGTGCTTTTCTAAAACTATAATGCGCTAAGTTTCCGGTATGTGTACAAACTGCATGTACTTTAGTAACATATTCTGCAGTTGCCATTAAAGCTGGCATTGGTCCAAAAGGATTTCCTTTAAAATCCATATCTAAACCAGCAACAATTACACGAATTCCTCTATTTGCCAAATCGTTACAAACAGCAACAATTTCATCATCAAAAAACTGCGCTTCATCTATTCCTACAACTTCAACATCATTTGCTAAAAGCCTAATATTTGCAGAAGACGGAACAGGAGTAGAACGAATACGGTTATCGTTATGAGAAACTACTTCTTCATCGTCGTAACGAGTGTCAACAGAAGGTTTAAAAATCTCCACACGTTGTTTTGCAAATTGAGCTCGTTTTAATCTACGAATCAATTCTTCTGTTTTACCAGAAAACATTGAGCCACAAATTACTTCAATCCAACCAAATTGTTCTGTATGATTTACCGTATTTTCGAGAAACATTTTGTAATTTTATGCTTGAAATATGATTATAATTGTATTTTACTTCAAGTCTTACAAATTTATTAAAAAAAAGATGCCTAGCGTCAATTAATTTATCAACTTATGCACAAAAAATTAGCAGCCGACTTAACAAGTATTGCACATAACATTTTGCAATTAAAAAACAAAGAAGACGTTTTAGTGTTAAAAGAAAAAGCATACGAAGTTTATGAGAAATTAACAGTATTGGCGTATGTTGATGAATATTTAAATACAACTCCAAATGCTACTGAAACAAAAGAATCACTTTTAGAAAAAATAGAAAATAGTGTTAAAAATACAGTTGTTGTTGTTGATGAAGTGACATCCGAAGAAGAAATAATTATTAAAAACAAAGTTGAAGAAAAGCAAACTGAAGAAAAAGTTCTTATTGATGAGGTTGAGGACTTCTCGACAAAGCCTGTCTTGAGCGAAGTCGAAAGGCTCGAAGTGACAGAAACAATTGAAATTGTTGAAGAAGAAAGTCTAGAACAGCCTTTTGATGAGTTAGAACAAACTTTATTTTCTAAAGAAGATACAATTGAAGAACCTAAAATTAAAGATAAAAAGGCAATTACTTTAGAAGAAGAACTAGATGATACGATTTCTGTTGAAGTTGCTGCAGGATTATTTGAAAAACCAGAAATTAAAAAATCGTTAAACGACCAGTTACAACAAAATATTAATATTGGTTTAAATGACAGAATTGCTTTTGTAAAAAATCTTTTTAATGGAAGTCAAGAAGAATTTAACAGAGTTATTTCTCAATTAAACACTATAAAAACTGAAAAAGAAGCAAAGAAATTTATCAATAAAATGGTAAAACCAGATTATAATTGGGCTGAACAAGAAGAATATGAAGAACGTTTTATTGCAATCGTAGAACGTAAATTTTTTAAATAAAAGAATATGAAAATAGAAGTTTCAAACGGAGAGATTTTAGATAAATATACTATTTTAGAAATTAAACTTTCTAAAATTAAAGATGCAAAAAAGGTAGCAAATATTCAACATGAATATAATACCTTAACACCAGATGTGAAAAACATGTATGCAGATGTAAAAGATCAATCGCATCTTAAAAAATTGCAAAACGATTTGTTAGAAGTCAATAAAAAATTGTGGAAAATAGAAGACGATATTAGAGAATGTGAACGCGCAAATGATTTTGGACAAACCTTTATAGATTTAGCACGCGCTGTTTATTATGTAAACGATGACAGATCTGATGTTAAAAAAGAAATTAATATTTTTACGGGCTCAGATTTGGTTGAAGAAAAATCGTATGAAGACTATAAGTCAGAATAAAATTTTTGAATGAAAAAGAAATTATCTATTCTACTTTTGTTTATTTTTTTGGTTGGATGTAAAAGTTCGTATCAAACAATTAGTTTTGAAAAACAAAATATTCCAGCTGCTCCGAATTATGCAGATGAAAACTCTTGGGCAGTTTTACCAACAAAGTATCCAGCATCGTTACAGAAATATGCAACTACAAATCTTCAAGATTTAAAAGCAGATGTTTTTTATGTGTATCCAACATTATTGTTAGATAAAAAAAATCTTCGTTGGAATGCTCCTATTGATGATAAAAATCAGAATACCAAAATTTTAAATTCTGCCGTAAAAAATCAAGTATCACCTTTTGCCAATTCAGGAAAAATCTATGTTCCAATTTACAGACAAGCACATATAAAATCGTATAGTTTGTATAATAAAGGAGGAAAAGAAGCTTTTGAAATTGCATACGCTGATGTAAAAAAAGCTTTTGAATATTATTTAAAAAATTATAATAATGGCAGACCAATTATTTTGGTAAGTCATAGTCAAGGAACCAATCACACCACACAATTATTAAAAGATTTTTTTGATGCTAAACCGCTGCAAAAACAATTAATTGCTGCATATTTAGTCGGAATGGGAATTCAACCAAACGAATTTAAAACCATTAAACCAATGACAAAGCCAGATGAAACTGGCGGTTTTGTTTCTTGGAATACACGTAAAAAAGGAAGTTACCCGAAGAACAAAAATGTGTATAAAGGCGCTGTTACTACAAATCCAATTACTTGGGACGATGCTAAATCAACAACTTTAAATCAGCACAAAGGATTTTTATATTCAAACGGAAAATTATATACAAAAGCACTGAAAATTGAAATCACAGACGGAATGGTTTGGGCTACAAATCCAAAATTTCCATTGCGGTTTTTTATGTCTTTTGTGAAAAATTATCACGTTGGCGACATCAACTTGTTTTGGCAAGATATTAAAGAGAATGTTGAGTTAAGAACAAAAAGTTGGCTGGAGAATAACTCAGATTAATTAGTAAATTCGTGGCGGTTTTTAACCAATTCTATCTTTTAACCGCTCGATTTCTTTTTTACTGTTTCCGATAAAAATTTCGTCATCAATAATAAAAACAGGTCGTTTTAAAAAAGTATATTCATCTAAAATATAGTACCTGTAATCAGCTTCAGAAATGGTTTGATTTTTTAAATCCATTGCTTTATACAACTTAGCTCGTTTGTTAAATAATGCTTCGTAACTATTAGAGAGTTGGTGCATTTCTTCAAGCTGTTTTACCGTTATTGGATTGGTTTTTATTTCTTGTTTTTCAAAACCGTCAAGGTTTATTTCCTTTAAAATTCTTCGGCAAGTATCACAAGTTTGTAAAAAGTAGACTTTTTTCATTTTATAGATTATCTTTGATGCTAAATTAGAATAAAAAATGAAAACACAATTTGAAATATTAATCAAATCTAGAGAACTTGTTTTACAAGTAATTGATGATTTAAGTATTGAACAACTTCATGCAATTCCGAAAGGATTTAAAAATAATATTGCTTGGAATGTTGCGCATTTGGTAGTTACACAACAATTATTGCATTACAGATTATCAGGAACAAATTGTTTAATTCCTGAAGATTTAATTGTAGATTTTAGAAAAGGAACTTCACCAAGTAGAAAATTTAATGATGAGGAATTTGACGAAATTAAAGAATTACTAATTGCCTTGCCAGAAACTTTAATTGAAGATTATGAAGCTGATATTTTTCATGATTATAATGAATATGAAACAAGTACAGGTTTTGTATTAGATTCTTTAGAAACAGCCATTTCATTTAACAATTTTCATGAAGGAATGCATTTAGGAATTATAAGATCAATAAAAAAATTAGTTAAATAATTCAGGAATTTTACAGATGAAATTTAACACAAAAACCATTCATGGCGGACAAGAACATGACCCAAGTACAGGAGCAGTAATGCCTCCAATTTATCAAACATCAACCTATGCGCAAACAAGTCCTGGGAAACACAAAGGATATGCATATTCTAGAGCAGCAAACCCAACTAGAACGGCGTTAGAAAACAGTTTTGCAGCAATTGAAAACGGAACGCATGGTTTAGCTTTTTCATCTGGTTTGGCAGCAATTGATTGTGTTTTAAGAATGTTAAATCCTGGAGATGAAATTATAGCTGGAGATGATTTGTATGGAGGAACGTATAGATTATTTACAAAAATGTTTCAAAAATATGGATTGAAATTTTCTTTTGTGGATATGAGTGTTATTGTTAACGTTACAAATGCAATTACAGATAAAACAAAATTAATTTGGTTAGAAACACCAACCAATCCATTGATAAAAATTGCAGATATAGAGGAAATAACGAAAGCTGTGAAAGCAGTTAATTTAACTATTTTAGTAAGTGTAGATAACACATTTGCAACACCATATTTACAACAACCTTTAGATTTAGGAGCAGATATTGTAATGCATTCTGCTACAAAATATTTAGGTGGTCATTCTGATTTGATGATGGGTGCATTAATGGTGAAAAATGAAAAACTAGCAGAAGAATTACATTTTATTCAGTTTGCTTCAGGTGCTGTTGCTGGACCAATGGATTCGTTTTTAGCATTACGTGGAGTAAAAACATTACATATTAGAATGCAACGTCATTGTGAAAACGGAAGAAAAATTGCAGCTTATTTAGTAAATCATCCAAAAGTAAAAGAAGTGTATTATCCTGGTTTAGAAGTTCACCCAAATCATGAAGTTGCTAAAAAGCAGATGAAAGATTTTGGTGGAATGGTTTCTTTTAAATTAATAGATGAAAGTAAACAAGCGGCATTTACATTTTTAGAGAACACCAAAGTATTTACGTTGGCAGAATCTTTGGGTGGAGTAGAAAGTTTGGTAAATCATCCAACAACAATGACACATGCTAGTATTCCAGAGCCAGAACGTTTAAAAACTGGAATTACAAATTCTTTAATTCGATTAAGTGTTGGTATTGAAGATATTGAGGATTTGTTACAAGACTTAGAACAAGCTTTAAATAAGGAATAAAAAAAAATGATGCAGCTTTAGCTAAATTTAGTTTATGGTTGCATCTTTTTGTATTGAATTTTATTTTTTACAGAAGATTCCACCAGCAAAATTTAAGTGATAAATTATTCCAACTTGTACATGGATTAGCCATTCATTATTTTTGTTTTCTATTACATTTGCCTGTAAACCATCTACAGCATCAGAAAAGAAGTATTGCCAATTAAAATTAGCTGCTATATCAAATTTTTCAGATAATTTATATCGAGTTCCGGCTCCTAATATTAAAGAAAAAGTTCCTCCATTACCCACAGCTAAGCTACCTGGAGTATTATATTTTGTTGGTAATACAGTAATGTCTGTTCTCCAATCCCCTAAATCTGAGGTTAATGTGTTTTTGTAACTAGAATATTTAAAACCAAGACTTAGATACGGATTCCATTTCATTTCTGAATACGGAAACATAAATTCTCTTAAATCTTTTAAGTAATATTCTCCTTGAAAACCAAAATTAACCATAGAAACGGATCCTTTCATAGCTCTTAATTGTATTGCTAGGTTTGAGTTTACTTCTGTATATATGCCATAATGCTGAAATTTTGCTGTTGTCATGATATTAAATTCTGTTTTTAGCATCAAATGATTTGCAATATCATCCTCAGAATTCCAGCGTATATCGGTATTAAAAAAATGTAAATAATGTATTAAGCTAAAAGATAAGGCGCTGTTCCCATAACTACTTAAAAAGTTACCTCTTTGGCCATAGTCAGTTTGCATCGTAGCGGTACCCAAAAAAACACCAATATCATGTGTAAGATGTTGGGCGTTTAAAGGTAAAGCTATTAGAAGAAAAAATAATATTTTTAGGGGTTTCTTCAAAAAATAGTTTTAAATGTGCACAAATATATTAAAACAAGGGCATAAATAATAACTCTGGTATTATTAATTTATTGTAAAAATTTCTGAAGGCAAGTGCCAGTTTGATCTAATGTTAAAAACTGCAGGATAATAAACAACTTTTTCTGGTTGAGTTTTATGTAAATAACTACCTGTATCCCATTTGTTGTTTTTGTTTGTATCTATAATTGCTCTAGCAATATACTTTCCTGGAGGAAGTAGCTCAAATTTTACAGTATTTGTGTCAGAAATGGTGGCTTTTTGAATCACTTTTTTATCTTTTTCTCTTACTAATTCTATAATAACTTGAGATTGAGAACTTTTTTTAATTGTTAATAAAATACTTCCATAGTCTTCAGGTTCTTTTGTGCTGAAACTGTAATTTAAAGTATCATTTTGTGTTTCAAAAATGTCTGTGAGTGCTTTTGGTAAAAGCTTAAATTTATAATTAGTATTGTATTTTTTGTTAAATAAAAACTGAATTTTATTAGAAGATTTTTTTAAAATATATTGAAAAGAAATGTTCACAGAATCTTTATCAAAAAAGAGAATTTTTGTGGTGTCAATTTTTATAACAGGGTTATTACTTGTTAATGTTAGTGTATCGTTTAAATTTAAAGTATTAGTAATATTAGAGTTTATTTTTAATGAATCTATTCCTTTTTTTCTAAGAAAAACGGTTAAAGTATCTATATAAGTGCCTTTTTTAATTTTAAACATTAAAGAATCTTTTTTGATTCTTGAATGCCACAAAAAGATGCTGTCTTTAGTAGCATCTAATAAGTATTTGCTTTTAAAACTCGTTGGCACATCTGAAAGTAATTTTATATCAATGTTTTGCCTATCGCCTTCAAAAGCAAACAAAATTTTTCCTTTTGATGTTTCTTTTGCAGAGATTATTTTAAATGGCGGAGTTTCTTTAAAAAGCGATAGAGGCTCATTTATAATGCTATCTTTTGGCAATTCTATAAACCGATTGTAAAAACCAATTTTGTCTTCTTTGGGGTTAAAAAGGTAATTATTTGAAACATCTTTTAGAGCAATTAGCACATACTTCCCTTTTTTAATGTTTGTAATTGTGAATAATGAATCTATTGTATTTGTAATGTAATTTGGTTTTTGTTTATAAATGATAGAATCTGAGTATGTAGAATCTACTTTAAACAATAAAACACTAACTTCTTTATCAAATTTATTTTGGTAAGCGTCTTTAATTATGCCTTTTGTTTTTAAAGAATCTACATATTTACCTGTAGAAAAAACGTAGTTAAAACTTTTTAAAATATTTCCTTCATTATTATCTTCAATGCTATTTCCGAAATTAAAAATATAAGTAGTATTGGCTTTTAAAGTATCGGTTAATTTAATTGTAATTTCTTTACTTGGTGATCCTTGTGGACTTATCGTTGGAAAATATTTTAAAGGTGGAGATATAGTTAGTTGTTGACTTACGTTTTTTAACGTAATATATTCATCAAACGAAATTTTAATTTTTTTGCTTTTAAAGTTGATGCTTTTATAAGGCGGATTTGCAACAAGCATTATTGGTGCTAAACTATCTTTTAGACCACCACTTGGTCTTCCTTTTTTAGCACAATTACTGGTTAAAATAATAATTATGAAAACAAATATTAAAGGTTTTAAAAAAGATTTCAATAGGTTTAATTTTAGTGCAAAATAACAATAATTTTACTTTAAAAAGGTGGGTTTTTTAGTTAAATTATTCTGTATATGCCATTGTTACAATACTAATTTTAATGTTTTCTGCAATTAATAATTCTTTACAACAAGATTCTAATGTTGCTCCAGTTGTTATAACGTCATCAATTAATAAAATATGTTTGTTTTTTAATGATGAAATATCAGCAATACTAAATTTAGTATCATTATTGCTAAATCTTTCAAAACGTTGCTTAAACGTTTGTGTTTTTGATGCAGAAGTTCTAATTAAAACATTAGTTATATAAGGTTTGTTTAAATGTTTTGATAAATTTAATCCGAAAGTTGTTAATTGATTATAACCGCGTTGTTTCTGTTTTTTTGGATGTAACGGAACCGGAATAATACAATCAATATCTTTAAATTCATTAGAATCTTTTAAAATAACTCCAAACCAATCGCCTATAAAAGTTCCAATTTGTTGATGCCCTTTGTATTTTAAAGCATGAATTAAATCTTTTGTTTTTCCTTCTTTTCTGTAAAACAAAAATGCAGCAGCTTTTTCAATTAGAATCCTACCATAAAAAGCTTTCGTTATTTTGTTATCTTTATAATCGCTGTAACAAATAATAGGCAAATCATGTCTGCAAAGAGTACAGATTATTTTTTCGGATTGTAATAACTTAGATTCGCAAGTTATGCATATCTTTGGAAAGAATAGTTGCAAAATATCTTGTAAATAATTCATTTTCTTAGCTTTTTTTATTGTTAAGATACTAAAAACAAATTAGTGGGTAAAAAAATTGATTTTTTTAAAGTTGCATTAAAAAGCATGAAAACTTCTGGTACTGTAGTACCAAGTTCTAGCTTTTTAGCAAAAAAAATGTTAAAAGAGATTGATTTTTCTTCTTGTAAAGTATTGGTAGAGTTAGGTCCAGGAAATGGGGTAATAACAAATCAAATATTAAAAAAACTAGAACCAGATTGTCATTTAATTTGTTTTGAAGTAAATGATGTGTTTTATAACAATTTAAAAAAGATAAACCATCCACAATTAACGGTACTAAAAGTATCTGCCGAACAAATAGAAAAAGAAATGAAAAAGTTGGGTTTTTCAAAAGCGTGTCATATTGTTTCTAGTTTACCGCTTACAATTATTCCAAAAACAATTTCTAGTGCTATTTTAGAAAACTCTATAAACTCACTACAAATAGATGGTACTTTTATTCAATTTCAATATAGTTTAACTTATTACAAAAAATTGAAATCTGTTTTTAAAAAGAAGATATCATTAGATTTTGAATTGTTAAATTTCCCACCAGCATTTATATATCGATGCAAAAAAGAGCATTAATTTTTTCTTGTTAACTTTTTAGATTACTGTATCTTTGCAGTCATTATGGCAAAACAAGAAGATCAGTTTAAAAAAGTTTTATCACACGCAAAAGAATATGGTTATGTATTTCAATCTTCTGAAATTTATGACGGATTAAGCGCGGTGTATGATTATGCTCAAAACGGAGTAGAGTTAAAGAAAAATATTAGAGATTATTGGTGGAAAGCAATGGTGCAAATGCACGAAAATATTGTTGGTATTGATGCCGCAATTTTAATGCACCCAACAACTTGGAAAGCTTCTGGCCATGTAGATGCTTTTAACGATCCATTAATTGATAATAAAGATTCTAAAAAACGCTACAGAGCAGATGTTTTAATAGAAGATTATTGTCTTAAAATAGAAGGAAAAATTGAGAAAGAAATTGCTAAAGCAGCAAAACGTTTTGGTGATGCTTTTAATAAAGAAGAGTTTGTTGCAACAAATGGAAGAGTTGTAGGATATCAAGAAAAAATCAATTCGATTTTATCTAGAATGGCAACATCTTTAGAAAAGGAAAACTTAGCAGATGTAAAAGCTTTGATTGAAGAATTAGAAATTGCTGATCCGTTAACGGGTTCTAAAAACTGGACAGAAGTAAAGCAGTTTAATTTGATGTTTGGAACACAGATTGGTGCTTCTGCAGAAAGTTCTACTCAGGTTTATTTACGGCCAGAAACGGCTCAAGGAATTTTTGTGAATTTCTTGAATGTGCAAAAAACGGGTCGAATGAAAATTCCTTTCGGAATTGCACAAACAGGAAAAGCATTTAGAAACGAAATTGTTGCAAGACAGTTTATTTTTAGAATGCGAGAATTTGAACAAATGGAAATGCAATTTTTTGTAAAACCAGGAACTCAAAAAGAATGGTACGAAAACTGGAAAGAAACCAGAATGAAATGGCATTTGTCTTTAGGAATGGGCGCAGAAAATTATCGTTTTCACGATCACGAAAAATTAGCACATTATGCAGATGCGGCTTCAGATATTGAATTTAAGTTTCCGTTTGGATTTAAAGAATTAGAAGGAATACATTCTAGAACAGATTTCGATTTAAAAGCGCACGAAGAATTTTCTGGAAAGAAATTACAATATTTTGATCATGAAGAAAATAAAAGCTACACGCCTTATGTTGTAGAAACTTCTATTGGATTAGACAGAATGTTTTTAGCAGTGTTTTCTAACGCCTTACAAGAAGAAGCATTAGAAAACGGAACCACAAGAACAGTGTTGAAATTACCAGCTGTCTTAGCGCCCTTTAAAGCAGCGGTCTTTCCTTTGGTTAAAAAAGATGGTTTACCAGAAGTTGCAAAAGAAATAATAAATGACCTAAAATGGGATTTTAATGTTTTTTATGATGAAAAGGATGCGGTTGGTAAACGTTATAGAAGACAAGATGCAAACGGAACACCGTTTTGTATTACGGTAGATCATGATACTTTAGAAGATAATTGTGTTACAATTAGACATAGAGATACCATGGAGCAAAAACGTGTTGCTATTACTAATTTAAAAGATATTATTAAAGCAGAAGTTGACGTAAAAACGTGGTTGCAAAAAATGTGACACTATATTAGGACGAGACAAAATATGTTATTTTTTTTAAAATCTCCAACCAACATTTACACCAACTCTAGGCATAACAATGGGTGAGTTTTCGCTAAACAAATTTCGTCCAGCCCCACCATAAACATCAACAGTAAATCCGCCTTCAGAAACATATTTTAATCCGACAGCAACTCCTAAAGCGCCATCAGTATAATCTTCATAAGTACTTGGTCCACCAAGAATTTCCATTTCTTTTTCTCCAAAATTTAAGCTAAAAAAACCTTCTCCAAAGAAATTCCAATTGCTATCCGAAGTAAAATAATGACGGAAAAATGGAGTCAAAGCTCTTTTTTCATTGTATTTAAAATCTGCACTGTTTTTTTCAAAATTAATCAAAGCAGAAATACCAAAAGAAGAGGTTTCGTCTATATATTTTTCATAAGATATTTCTATAGTTTTTAAAACTAAGGCATCAAAAATATCTAATTTAATTTCTTGTTGAGCTTGTGTTATTGAAGCTGTTAAAATTGCAATAACGATAAATAGCTTTTTCATTCTTTGGTTTTAATATTAATATTGTTCTTAGTATAACGTAAATTTTCTTTTACAATTATATGTGATTACAAATCTACTGTTATTTTTTAATTATAATAATTTATATATGGTTTAAAAATCTGCTCTTAATTGAATTGATCCATTATGAATTGTAGTAGAATTTTCTCCTTTTCTACCTAAATAATTAAAATTTAAATTGATAAAAGAATTTATTTTTTGTTGATATGCTAAAGACCAAGTATAATTTCTGCCAGCTTGTAAACCTTCTAGCATTTGATATGCAACCGGACTATTTTGATTGCCAATAAAATCATTATAAAATAGATTAATTTCTGCTCGGAGTAACCCATTTTTTTTTGATTTATAGTAATAAGAACTTCCTAGTTTTTGTTGTTGTAAAGTTTCTAAATTACCAATGCTATTATCTTTGTTTTTATAATTATAAAAGAAAGAAAATTGATGATTTTTACTGTACTCAAAAGTAAACTTTGGAGCTATTTCATACGTGTTAATCGCATAGTTTTGATTTGTAAAATTCTCTGTTTTTACTTCATCTTTAGACGTATTTGTTTTAAAATTGAAAAGCCAAAAAGTAGTTAACTTATGAGCAAATTTAATTTGATGTATTCTGGTGTTATTTTCTTGATTACCAATATTGTATAATCGCTTGTTTTTAGATTTTCCATACGTAAAAACGACACTATATTTCTGTAGATTTTTGTTTAAATACAGACTGTTTCTTAGATTAAAATTTAATCCTAATAATTTTGATTCATCAATGTTAAATGGATTTAAATTAAAAGAATCATTCGATCTTTTTTGTTCGTTATCAATTACAAAATTTGTTTGATTGTAAAAATGAGAAAGCACTTTTTTAACGCCACTTTTATTTGCCCATTGAGATGGATTTATCGTAAAAATTTGTTGCCATTTTGCACGTTGCGTATTTATAAAAGTTAAATTTGGTAACGCCACACGCAAATATTCTGCTTGATCTTTATAAATAGCAATTTCAAACTCATTAAATTCTTTAATTCCGTTGTTGTTGTAATCAATCCAAGTATAATAACCTTGTCCAGGTTCGGTTTTTAGATACACATATTCTTGCCTTGGTATATTGCCTGAAGAGGTTTCGTAAACGGTATTAAAATTGATGAAATTATTAAAGAATTTTTGACTATAAATTATTTTAGAATTCAATGCTTTTTCATTTTCTATAAAAGCATTATCGGTAATTCTGTAATTTGCAAAAACAGATAAGTTGGTCGTTTTATTTTGCAACAATTTACTATGTAAATAAAATGTTTTTCGTTCGTTTATATTTGTAAAAGTGTTGTTTCTGATACTATCATTTTGTCTAAAATTAAAACCAATTTTAGTATATGTTTTTATAGAATCTCCTAAGCCAATATAGGTTTCGTATTCTTTAAATTGATGGCTTAATTTATTTAATTGTTGATTGGTTTTTGATTCGATTTTATTGGTTTCAAGATTTATAAAACCACCAATCCAAGAGCTAGAAAAAGAATGTTCTATTTTTACTTTAGCTCTTAAAAATTTATTTTTTTCTGTGATTGATGAACTATTTAATAGACTAATAAAGGAACCAAATTTTGTGTTTTTTATTTTCGTCTTACTATTAAAATCGTGTTTAATTCCGTTGTAATTTTCAGAATAATTTACCAAATTAAAACCGTACACATATTTAGAATTTTGTTTGTTGTCTAAAATAAATTGAGCTTTCATCTGATTTCGATTTCCTAGCGGATTTACAATATTCCAATCACGTTTAAATTCAACAGGATCAAAACGTTGTTCGGTCGCAAAATTTTGATGAATAAAACTATAATCCAAATCAGTTGAGAACTTCCATTTTTTATCAATAAAAATTTGCTTCCATTTTAGTTTTGCTGCCAAACCTTTATTCTCAGAATCATCAATAGTAGAAAATAAATTGGCATCATTATTACTCAATGCAAGTTCTCCAAAGAAACTTGTTTTTTTAGTTGGATTTAGCGTTGTGTTTACAACTGCAACTTGATTTTTAGATGGAGCAACCAATCTAATTATTGGCTGATAATTTCCTAAATTAGTTCCTGCATATTTGTAAATATTACCAATAGCAATTGTTTTATCTAATACATAATCGCCTTTATTGGTGCCAACAAATGTAAAAGTTACATTGTACAATTCATCTGTAGCAATTGTAGAATACTCAAAGTTTTCAGTCATTCCGTTTATTATTTTCTTGTACAAAATTCTGTTTTCAGAATACACATCTTTGTACGCACTATTCGCAAACATTTTAGAAGTGTCATTACCTGCGTTTGCTAAAATTTGTTTTTGTGTATCACTTAAACTTTGTTGTATTGGCTGACTTTTAGCATCATTTTCATTATAAAAAAAACCATTTATAGTGTACTTTTTGCTGTTATAACTTGCTTTTTCATAGGTAACAAAACGCGTGTAATTTCTGTTAGAATATTGATAATCTAACCGAAATCGAATATCATTTGTAATAGGAAAAGTAGTATTAAAACGAATCTCAGAATTGTTATAATCAATTGTGTAATCTTTATTTTCTCCTCTGTTTAATAAAACGCCGTTTGCATACAAAGCATCGCTTCCGGCAACTATAATAATAAAAGCCTCATTGTTTGGGCCAATAATTTTATAAGGTCCTTGATTTCCTTCTTTACCAACAAAATTAAAACTTGTAAACTTGCCTCTTACAACTGCTCCGGAAGCAAGCACATTTAAATTGTCGTTTAGTTTTGCCTCAACTTCTAAACCTGCAACTTTTTTAGTAAAAGGCATAAAATAACTATCAGCATTTGTTAGATCTAAATCCCCAGCTTTTACACGCCAATTTTTGTGTTCAAATTCAATAAAAATACGATCAAAATCAGTAATATTTTGAGAATATCCGTTGTCTTGTAACGGAATATTGGTATCAAAAATATTGGCTTTAATGCTAACATCTTTAGATAGACTTCCTTTAATCGTTAAATCTAAAGAAGAATTTACAACTGAGTTTTGATTGTTTCCAATTGTTAATCCACGAGTAATATTACCACTTGTTTCTAAGTTGTTAAATAGTTCTTTTTTTTGCTGATTTTTATTAGTTGTTAAGCTGTATAATTGTTGTGTGTTGTTGGTGTTTGGAACAATTATTTTTTCATCATATTTTTGATATACTTTTGTAATAAAATTAGGAAATCGAAAATATTCTACTGTTATAAATGGGTATTTTTTTGAATTGATTATCAGTTGTGCTTTGATAAAATCTACTTGATATTCTGAAGCGGGGATGATTCTTTTTTTTTGAGTAAATACTTTAAATAACTGCGAATTAATACTCACAGAATCAATTTGAATAGTATCTTTTACCACTTTAAAATTCTTAGATCTAAAATCTGTAGAACCAGTTTGTGCATAAGTTGAAAAACCTATACAGAGAAAAATGAAAAAAAACATTTTTTTAATCATGTAATACAAACGTTCTAATTGTAAAAATAGTCTAAAACAACGATTGTTGTTTAACAGGATTTTCATGATCTAAAAGCCACTTTTTTCTCCAAATTCCACCAGCATATCCAGTTAAAGAACCATCAGAGCCAAGTACTCTATGACATGGAATTACAATCCAAATTGGATTTTTACCGTTTGCTGATGCAACTGCTCTTATTGCTTTTACATCGCCAATTGCTTTGGTTTGTTCTAGATACGTTCTGGTTTTATTAAAAGGAATTTTTAAAAGCTCTTTCCAAACTTTTTGCTGAAATTCGGTTCCTTGCGGATTTAATTTCAAATTAAACTCGGTTCTTGTTCCTGCAAAATATTCATCTAGTTGAGCAATACAATCTTTTAAAAATAATGGAATATTTTTAGATGTTTCTATATTATCATCTAAAACAGAAATAGATTGAATTCCGTTTTCGTTTCCAACAATTTTTGCAGTTCCAATTGGTGTTTTGTAATATGTAACGCTGTTAGATTCCAAAAATATCTTTTGAGTTTTGAGTGGTAATTTCGGCAATTTCTTGGAAAGAGATTTCATAAAAAGCAGCTAATTTTTCTACAACTTGCGTAATGTAACTACTTTCATTTCGTTTTCCTCTAAAAGGCGTTGGTGCTAAATATGGCGAATCGGTTTCTAACACAATATGTTTAATATCAATTTGATGTAGAAACTGATCTATTTTACCATTTTTAAAAGTTACGACACCGCCAATTCCTAATTTCATATTGTACGAAATTGCTTTTTTTGCTTGTTCTAAAGTCCCGGTAAAACAATGAAAAATCCCGAATAAATCATCACTTTTTTCAGTTTCTAAGACTTCAAAAATTTCATCAAAAGCATCTCTACAATGAATTACAATTGGTAATTTTTTTTCTTTTGCCCATTGAATTTGAGTTCTAAAAGCTTCTTGTTGTTGCGCTAAAAAGCTCTTGTCCCAATACAAATCAATTCCGATTTCTCCAATGGCGTAGAATGAACGTTGATCAATCCATTTTTTTACGTGCGCCAATTCTTCTTTGTAGTTTTCTTTTACAGAAGTTGGATGCAATCCCATCATTAAAAAAACATCCTTTTTGAAATTTGATTCTAACTCAAACATGCTTTCTGTGTAAGAAGAATCAATTGCGGGAATAAAAAAACGAGAAACACCAGCTTCTTTTGCACGCTGAATCATTTCTGCTCTATCGTCATCAAATTGATCAGAATATAAATGTGTATGGGTATCTGTAATCATTTTTTTAGTGTTCAGTTATCAATTAACAGTTATCAATCTTCATTTATCAATTAAACTGTTTATTGTTCATTGATAATTGATAATTGAACTGTATTTTAGCAAAAACAAAAGTACTGTTAAATGCCAAGTCTTAAAAAAGTATTGCGAAAAAAGAAATATATAAAAATCAAGTTGGCAAGAATTGCGACTAATCACTTGGAGTTAAAAGCTAAAATAAACGGAGTTAAAGGACGATTTATTTTAGATACTGGTGCTTCAAATTCTTGTGTTGGTGTAGATTTAATTGCGCACTTTAAATTGCATGCAGAAGAAACTGAAACAAAAGCCGCTGGTGCCGGCGCAACAGATATGGAAACTCAAAAATCTACAGATAACACCTTACAAATTGGAAAATGGAAAACCTACGAAAGCCATTTGGTATTGTTTGATATGACTCATGTGAATACTGCTTTAACGCAGCATCACGCAAAAGAAATTCATGGAATAATTGGTGCCGATATTTTAGAAATGGGTAGTGCAATTATTGATTATAAAACCTTGGTTTTATATTTAAAAAAAGAACCTCTTTTTAAAAAGAAAAGATTGCGTACAGAAGATGAAATGGAACTTCCTTTTTGATTTTTTTAGAACTAAAAACAGATTTGAAATACCTTATTTTGCTGATAGTTAAGTGTGTAAATTCTTTTGGTTTTTAGCACTCAAATTTATGATGACTGTTACAATTTTAATTTATTATCGTCTTAAGAATATAACATTAAAATTTAAAACCATGAAATTAGCATCACATCCACGAGTCATCGAAAGAGGAATTTTAACGTCTGTTTATAAGCAAGAAATTAAACAAGACATTGGAGAAATGAAGAAAAAATCTTTGTCTCGCATTAAAACTTCAATTTTAAACAGTCATGACAAACTTAAAAGTCAAACTGGAACTGTTTTACAAGTATCACTTTTTACCATTGTCTTGGTAATTATCCTTTTATAGAGAACAAAAAATCTCATTTAGGAACTGAAATAAATTCAGCATAGAATGAGAATTTAATTTATTAGAGTAGTTTAAAAATTAACTTAAAACCTCTTTGATTCTTTTAATTGCTTCTTGTAGCTGTGTAACAGATGCAGCATAGGATAAACGCAAACAATTTGGTGCGCCAAAAGCTTCTCCAGTTACTGTTGCAACGTTTGCTTCTTCTAATAATAACATAGAAAAATCATTAGCATCTTTAATCGTTTTTCCTTTAATGGTTTTATTAAAAAAGGCAGAAATATCTGGAAATACATAAAAAGCACCATCAGGAATATTTAATTTGAATCCGTCAATCTTACCAAGTAATTCAAGAACCATATCTCTACGATTCTTAAACTCATCTACCATATATTGAACTTTAGAAACTGGAGCCAACACAGCAGTAATTGCAGCTCTTTGTGCAATACAATTTGCGCCAGAAGTAATTTGTCCTTGCATTTTTGTACATGCTTTTGCAATCCATTCTGGAGCGCCAATATATCCAATTCTCCAACCTGTCATCGCAAATGCTTTTGCTAATCCGTTTACGGTAATTGTTCTGTCATACATGTTTTCAATTGCAGCAAAACTAAAAGGTTTTGTTCCGTAATTGATGTGTTCATAAATTTCATCCGATAAAATAAATATCTGCGGATGTTTTTCTAATACTTTTGCCAATGCTCTATATTCTGCTTCACTATAAATTGTTCCGCTAGGATTATTTGGCGAGTTAAAGAAGATCATTTTAGTTTTTGGCGTAATTGCCGCTTCTAATTGTTCTGGAGTTATTTTAAAATCAGTTTCAACCGAAGAAGGTATTTCTACAAAAATAGCTTCACATAAAATAGCTATGGCAGAATAACTAACCCAATATGGTGCAGGCAATAAAACTTCGTCTCCAGGATTTAATAATACTTGTGCAACATTTGCAATAGATTGTTTTGCGCCTGTAGAAACTACAATTTGATTTGGATTGTAAACCAACTCATTATCGCGTTTAAATTTTACGCAAATCGCTTCTTTTAATTCCACATAACCATCAACGGGTGTGTACGAATTGTAATTCTGATTGATGGCTTCTATTGCAGCATCTTTGATAAAATCTGGTGTGTTAAAATCTGGTTCGCCCAAACTTAAACTAATAATATCTTTTCCTGCTGTTTTTAACTCTCTGGCTTTTGCAGCCATTGCTAACGTTTGAGAAACTGGCAAGCTGTTAATTCTATCTGACAAAGGGTGTGACATTTTCTTGGTAATTGCGTTGTTAAGCTAAATTTGGTTTTTTACCTAAAATCCCTAAATGTTTAAAGTGCTCTATAATAGCCCTTCTTGTTGTTTGATATTCGTTGTATGGTAAATTGAATTCTTTGGTAGTGTCTTTTACAATCTTCGCTAATTTTTCATAATGTACATGAGAAATATGTGGAAAGATATGATGTTCTACCTGATGATTTAATCCGCCAGTATAAAAATTAACAATCCAATTGCTAGGTGCAAAATTAGAAGTTGTGTATAATTGATGAACTGCCCAAGTATGTTCTAAATTTCCATCTTTATCAGGAATAGGCATTGTTGTATTAGGCACAATATGTGCCAATTGAAAAACCAAACTTAAAATCATTCCTGCCGTATAATGCATCACAAAAAAACCAAGAATTACTTTCCACCAAGATATGTCTAAAACCAATAAAGGCAACACAATCCAAAGGGCATAATACGCAATTTTAGAGATGATTAATTTTGTCCATTCAACTTTTGGATTCGGAAATTTACCATAAGAAAGTTTACGTTTTAAATAAGCACGCATTTGTTTAATATCGGTAGTAATTGCCCAATTGATAGTTAATAATCCGTATAAAAAAATAGAATAATATTTTTGAAATTGATGAATTTTAAACCACTTAGAATGTTGAGAAAAACGAATAACTCTTCCTGCATCAATATCTTCATCATGGTCTTTTACATTGGTAAATGTATGATGTAAAACATTGTGTTGTACTTTCCAATTATATACATTTCCAGCGAGTATATAAATGCTACTTCCCATTAATTTGTTAACCCATTTTTTACTCGAAAAAGATTCGTGATTGCTGTCGTGCATTACATTCATTCCAACTCCAGCCATTCCAATTCCTGTAACAACCATTAATATTGCCATTAACCATTGCGGCATAGAAACGGTTAAGATTAAAATAAATGGAACCAAGAATAACGAAAACATAATAATTGCTTTCGAGTATAATTTCCAATTTCCAGTACGTTTTATATCGTTGTCTTTAAAATAAGAATTTACTCTTTTGTTTAGAGTTCTAAAGAATTTGGCTTTATCTACTCTCGAAAAATTTATTGCTTTCATTAATTGGTTTAAAATTAAGTTACAAAAATATGCTTTTTGAATTTGCTATATATGATAAACGTCAGTTATTGTTACTAATTGTTTGTTAACAAATCACTATTTTTGCACTTTTATTACTTTTTTATGGAAATTATACAAAAATATTTTACAGAGTTAACTGAAATTCAACTAGAGCAATTTACAAAATTGCAGGAATTATACAAGGATTGGAATTTAAAAATCAATGTGGTTTCTCGTAAAGACATCGACGAGTTGTACTTACGTCATGTATTGCATTCATTAGGAATTGCAAAAGTAATTTCTTTTAAACCGGGTTCTAAAGTATTGGATGTTGGAACTGGTGGTGGTTTCCCTGGAATTCCGTTAGCTATTTTGTTCCCAGAAACACAGTTTCATTTGGTAGATTCTATTGGTAAAAAAATAAAAGTAGTTGATGAGGTTGTTGCTGGTTTGGGTTTAGAAAATGTAAAAACGACACACGGAAGAGTAGAAGAAGTAAAAGAACAATACGATTTTATTGTAAGTAGAGCTGTTGCACAAATGGAAACTTTTGTGGGTTGGACAAAAGGAAAAACGCTTAAAAAACAAAATCACGATTTAAAAAACGGAATTTTGTATTTAAAAGGTGGCGATTTATCTGAAGAATTAGCAAAATACACCTCTGCAACTATTTACGATTTACCAACTTATTTTGAAGAAGACTTTTTTGAAACCAAAAAAGTAGTGCATTTGGCAATGAAGTTTAAAGGGTAGAATTAGTGTTTTGTTAATGTGTTTGTTGCCAGAATTAGTTTAAATTTCTGGACACACTCAATTGTAATTAATTCAAGGTGTTGTGTTTTAGCTTTTTTTCACCATTTAATGTTAAATTTTTTCACTCTTTTTTTTATTTAAATAATTAATCTTAATTTTTCCGAATTCAAATTAAACAACAACTTGCTGATATATAGTGTTTAATGGTTATTTTCCGAATTCAAATTAAATAACCTTTTTAAGATTTCCGAATTCGAATTAAATAAGTATTTACTGATAGTCAGTTTGTTAAGGGTATTTTGTGCTTTTCAATTAAATAAATAGTTAAGCCCAATATGGAACATAAACACTAAATTTCTTAGATACGTTTTCTAAATCTTTAGGTTTTATTTTCCCTGCATCTATAGCCTCTTTTATTAATAAGGATATTTGAGCAGCTTGCTTATCATGCATTCCAAATCTTTTTCTCAACGACGCGTTATTAAAACCTCCATTACCATATAATTCAATTATACTATGTTGGTAACACGCTTCAATTCTTTCGCTTAAAGACATATCTCCGTATTTTTTTGGGGCATACATTGTAACTTTAAATGAATTTTCAAACTCTTCAAACCGTAATGGAGGTAATCCAAATAATTCAATAGAAATTACAGCTTTTTCAAATCCAGACCCTCTTTCTTCACATATATTATATCTCCTAAACGCGGAAGCTAATATTTCATTTCGAGATTCAGGAGTAGTTCGAATAAGTCTATCAATGTGTTTTGATGGCAGTAATTTTCCAGGATTGCTAAATACAATTCTGTCTTCAAATATTTCAATCATTGGTCCTGATCCTCTAATACTAAAATCTTGATGAATAAGAATATTTGCTATTAACTCTCTTAAAGCCTGTTCAGGATAAATCGTTGTCTCAACTCGCAAGGCATTTTTTATTACCTCACTATCTTGTAAAAGTCCTTTAGTAAACTGTATCAATCCTTCAAAACCAATTGCATACCCTCTATTACCGGGAAATTCTTTACTGCTACCAGACTTGTTCTTGCCTTCGTATTTAATAAGTCTAACAGATTTTCTACTTAGGCCATCAAACTTCGTTAAGTCTTTCGCTGCAGAAATGGCACCAAAATTAGTAATATAAAAACCCTTACCATCAACGTTTACTAGCATTTTTTCATCAACCATCCATTTTGTAATTTCATTGATGTTACTAGGTACGGGCTTATCTAAAAGTTCCAAAATTTTTCCATATTCTAATAAAGTAATTACTTCAATCTCACTAAGTAGCTTAGAAGCATGAAGTTCTTCCCAAGTCGGAGTCTTACTGTTTAACATTAAGGCTCCAACCTCTTGTCGAGATGCTTTTCTAGTGGTGCCTCCACTTCTTATAAAACTATCTTCAATAGTTTTACCTGTTAAATGAACTGGTTTTATTGCAGATTCTTTAATGAAAACGAAAAGCACTTCAGAACCTCTAAATTTTTCAATAGAATGGTCAATACTTATTAATGGGTCAACGCCATCTCGAGATAATGATGACAATCGTTCAATAATAGAATTGGCTTTCTCCTTGGAAACGCCTAAAATTTTTGCAGTTTTATTATCAATGCCAAATACTAAAAATCCACCGCCTGGAAGATTTGCAAATGCTGAAATATGTTTACAAAGTTTTGTATTGTTTGGAGAAAGAGATTCTTTCCAGTCTATTTCGTTAAGTTCAGTGGGAATAGTTCCTAACGATTTATCTAAGTATGCATATGCTTTTGTTATCCAATTCTTCATTTTGTACTTCCCCTATTAATCACTTTTTTTAAATCCAGAATATTATTAAGCTTATCTTAGTATAATTATACTAAGATAGGAATTATCAAATTTACATTTTCTTTCGTTAAATATATTAGGTGAGGTCTAAAAATATAATTTTGATTTTTTCAGAGTAAGATTTTGTTTAATGACTAAGGCGAATTTTAAAAACATTATTATAGAATCTGGAATAAAACACAGCTTAGGTAATATATCTAAAGGTTTAGGTAGAAACTCTTAAAAAATCCTCGAAACAAAATTGTCTCGAGGATTTATATTTTTTAGTTTTCTTTTGTTGGTCTAGAAAATGGCGGAGGGGTTATTTTTTGTTTCCCTTTTAATTGAGATATTAATTCTTTCACTGCTCTTTCTAATTGAGGATCTTTTCCTTGTTCTAACGATTTTGCATCTTGCCGAACTGCAATATCTGGAGCAACTCCTTTGTTTTCTGCAACCCAAGTATTTGTTGCTGGATCAAAAACGGCATTGTCTGGTGCAGTCAACGAACCGCCATCAATTAAACGATAATGTGTTGATGATTTTACCAATCCGCCCCAAGTTGTAGCGCCAATTAATAATCCTGCTTTTTGTTGTCTAAACACCCAAGGGAAAAAATCTCCACCAGAACCAGCAAGTTCATTTATCAATAATACTTTTGGTCCCATAATTCCTGCTGGCAAACGCATTGCTTTTCCGTTCGGAACTTCATTTGTAAGCGCAGCTCTTGGCTTGCGAGTCATTAAGTCTACCATATAATCGTCTAACAATCCACCGCCATTAAAACGCTCGTCAATTACAGCACCTTCTTTATCTTGTTGCGCAAAATAATACCTGTTGAACGATACAAATCCTGGTCCGCCAGTATTTGGCACCCAAATATAACCTAATCTTCCGCCAGATAATTTATCAACCATTCTTCGGTTGTCTTCAACCCAAGTTCTTTGACGTAAAGAATTTTCGCTTCTAATAGGTTTTACAATTTCTTTCCAAGCACCTTCAAAAGATGGTTTTGTGTTGATGTGTAACGTAGTTTGTTTTCCCGAAGTTCCATCTAAATACTTGTAGATATTATCTTTATCAGTAATTTCTTGATTGTTAATTCCAACTAAATAATAACCCGCTTTAATGTTCATTCCAGGTTGATCTAAAGGACCATTCAATCCAGGATTCCAGCTTTCTGAAGTATAAATTCTCTTGATTTGCCATTTTCCTTGTCTCGCTGTAAAATCTGCACCTAATAATCCACCTTTTGCGCGATCAATTGATGGAAAATCTCCACCACCAACAAAACTATGTCCAACAGATAATTCTCCGTTTACTTGGTCTAAAATATAGTTTAAATCTGCTCTGTGTTTTACAAACGGAACTAACGGAGCATAACGCTTGTAGACTTTAGTCCAGTCTCTTCCGTGCATTCCTGGATCATAAAAATAATCACGTTCGTAACGCCAAGCTTCTTCAAACATTTGTTTCCATTCGCTAATTCTGTTTAGCTTCATGTTTAAATCTAGCTTTAAAGTTTTTGCAGCTTTGGCATTTGGAGCAGAAGTACTTGTTACTTTCCAATTTCTTCCAGCTCTAGCAACCATGTGTTTACCATCCGCAGAAATTGCATAAATTCTTAAACCTTTTCCGAATTCTTTCGCTTTTAACTTTTTTAAATCAAATTTATGTACAGTTGCACCCTCGCTGATAAAAGCAAACCCACTTGGACCAGCAATAATACTGTTGTAATTTCCACGTAAAGGAAGTGCCATAATTCTACGTTCTATTCCCTCAAAATCTATCAGAACTTTTTTATTTGTAGTTTTTTTCTTCGCATCTTTCTTTTTATCATCTTTTTTATCGTCTAATTTTTCTTCTTTCACCTTTTCTTCATCACTTTTTGGTTTAAAAGGGGAAGCATCTTTTTTTGCAAGATTGATAACATATGCCGCATAATTTGGTCTTGCTGTCATAGAACTTGTATTTGCCCAACCAGAACCTAAAGCGACACTTGTACTTGCTAAAAAGTACAAATGTTTGTGATCTAAATCCCAAGCAGGAGAAAATGAATCTGCAAAAGGATCTGTAATTGCAGTAACATTATTGGTTTCTAATGACCAAACTTTAATTTGTTTCATGCCATTATCACCAGACTTTGCATAGGCTAACCATTGCGAATCTGGAGACCACGTAATTCCCATTCTGCCACGTTCTAAATTGTTGCCTGCATTGTCAATTGTTTTGATAGATTTTTTTTCTAAGTTGATAATTCTTATTCGAGTATCATCATCTACAAAAGCAATGTGTTTTCCGTCTGGAGACCACGTTGGTTCCCAAGCCATTTTAGAAATCCCGATAGAAATAGTTTCTGTTTTTGCTGTTCCGTCTTGATTGGTAATATGTAATGCGTAATTTTTTCCGTTTGCATCAGAAAACCACGCTATTTCATCTCCTTTTGGAGACCAAATTGGCGCTCTATCTGCAACTCCAGAAGTTTGTGTTATGTTTCTAGAATCACCAAATTCAACAGGAGTTGTAAAAATATCACCACGAGAAGCCATCACTACTCTTTTTCCGTTTGGAGAAATGCTCGCAAAATCTACACGATCATTTACGTTTTCCCATTTCGTTGCTGTCCAAGGAAAATCTCCTTTTACAGAAATTTTTAATCGTTTTGAACGATTGTTTTTTAAATCTAATGTATGTAAATAACCATCTTGCTCAAAAATCAATGTGTTTTTATATCCGCTTAACGATTTTACTGCAGTTCCTTTAAATTTTGTGATTTGATTTACTGCTTTTGTTTTGGTGTTGTAAGACCAAACATTTGATGTATGCGTTCTATCCGAAAGGAAATAGACAACATCATTTAACCAAATAGGATGTCTGTCTGTGGTTTTGTTATTTGGTAATAAAGTTTCATTTAAAGTTTTTAAATCAACTATAATAAGTGGCGTATTTTGTCCACCGCGATAATCTCTCCATTCAACATCCCAACGTCTCATTTTATCAATAATTAGTTGTTTTCCGTTTGGCGAATAGGAACCAGAAGTAGCCCATTGTTCCATCAATTTTGTTGCTGGCCCGCCATTTACAGAAACTGTATATAAGCGATCAAAAGAAGACGGAGCGGTATCTCTATTGGATGCAAAAAGCACATTTTTTCCATCGTTTGTAAAACCTCTAGCAAAAGAAGAGCTTGTGTGCCAAGTTAATCTTTTCGCATCTCCACCATTTACAGAAACAATATATACTGATTGAGAACCAGATCTGTTTGATGTAAACGCAATCCATTTTCCGTTAGGAGAAAAGTGTGGAGTACTTTCTAACGCTGGTGTACTGGTTAATCTTGTTGTAATATTGGTTGATAAATTGGTTGTCCAAATATCTCCACCATAGACAAATGCAACTTGATTTGCATGTATGGTTGGTTGACGAAGTAGCCTTGTTTCTTGTGCTAAAACGATTGTTGAAAACAACAATGCAAAAGCGATGAGAGTTTTGTTGAATAATTTCATATTTTTTAATGTTTAATTTTTTCTTTAGTCTTATTTAATAGCACTGGTTGTCCGAAACCTAATTCGTTTAATCTGTCTAATTGCGTTTCTGCATCACCTACAAATAACCAAATCATTTTATTTGGATTTACATATTTTCTAGACAATTCCTGAATTTTTTCAATCGTCATTTCGTTTACAATTTTTTCTCTGTCTTTTATGTAATCAGAGCTAAAACCATAAGCACTCATGTTTTGAAGCATGTTTAATTTTGCATACATTGTTTCAAATCTACGTGCATTACTTTTGATTAAAAAACCTTTGGTTGTTGCCAAATCTTTTTCAGAATAATTTTTAGGATAATCAGTGATGATTTTTTTAACCAACTGAGCAGATTCTAAGGTAACATTGGTTCTAACTCTACTAGAAATTGTAAATGGACCAACAGCTTTTGTTCCAGAGAAACCTGAATATATTCCGTATGTATACCCTTTTCCTTCTCTTAATTCTTGTGTTAATTGAGAAGCAAATCCACCGCCACCAAGAATATAATTCATTACCGTTGCAGGATAAAAATCTTTATCCGTTGCAGCCAAAGCAGGCGCTCCAAAATTAATTACAGATTGTTTTGCATTCGGAACATCGTAAAAATAAACGGTTGATTTATTGGGTGCTTCAGGTGTTTTGTAAATAGGGATTTCAACATTTTTTGATTCCCATTTTGCATTTAAATTAGATAAAGACGCCAAAACATCATCTCTTTTAATATCACCAACAACAAGCATGTTGGCAACTGAAGGAAAAATGTAATTTGCATAAAAAGATTTTAAATCATCTAACATAATGTTGTCAACAGATTCAATAGTTCCTAAAGTGTTTTTAGAACGAATATTATCTTTGCCGTAAATCAATTCGTTATATACATTATTTGCAATAACTGTTGGACTCGCTTTTTGTTGACGTAAATTACCAACTACAGATTTTTTCAGCAATTCAAACTCAGTTTCATCCCAACGAGGTTCTAACAACATTTCTTCAATAAGGGCAACTGTTTTTGAATAGTTTTTAGCCAACGTTGTTCCGCTAATTGTAATATTTTCGGTAGATGAAGAAACTCTAATAAAAGCTCCTAACTCTTGAATTGCTTCCTCTAATTGAGCAACTGTTTTGTTTTTTGTTCCTCTATTCATTAAACTAGCCGTTAAGTTTGCAACGCCTAATTTGTCCATTTTTTCTAACAACTGACCACCATCAATTACCAAATTAAATTGCACTAAAGGAACTTCACTATTTTCAATTCCGAATACTTTAATACCGTTTGATAATTCATTTTTCCATACATTAGGAACAGATAACTCAGGTGATTTTCCGTAAGGAGGTTCTATAGATCTATCAAAAGTTGATGGTGTTTTTTCGTATTTCGCAGCAATTTTTGGATCAAATTTTTCTTCTGCTCCTTGAACAATTTTTTCTTCTTCTATAATTGCTTCTTTAGAATCTTTGAGCGCTAATTTTGCCATTCCTTTCGGCACAAAACTAGTTGCAATAAAGTTTTTGTTTTTAATGTACGTATTGTAAACACGCATTACATCTTCTTTAGTAACGCCCAAGGTATAATTGATTTCTTTATTGATAAAACCAGGGTCGTTTGCATACGTATTAAAAGAAGCTAAACTGGTTCCTTTTCCTAAAACACTAGACAAACTGTTGTAAAAACGAGTTTCTAATCCCGCTTTTATTCTGTTTAAATCTTTGTCAGAAATACCTTCTTTTTCAAATTTCTCAAAAGCTTTTTTAATTCCGTTATTGATTTCATTCAAATCTACATTTGCAAAACCTCTTACACTTAATTGCATTTGTCCGGCCAATTCTGAACTCCTGTTATACATAGAGGTTGATGATGTTAATTTTAAATCATCCACCAAAACTTGGTTTAAAGGGGCTTTTTTTCCTTGTGATAAATATTGCGTTAAAATACCTAAAGCATATGAATCTTTGTTGTATAATTCTACTGTTGGCCAAGCGAATGTTAACATTGGTAATCTTGCAAAATTATCTTCGTAATAGAAATACTTTGTCTCTTTTACAAGTCCAGGTCTTTTTTCTAACGGAGTAATTTCGTCTCCTCTCGGAATTTCATCAAAATATTTTTCAACCCATTTTTTAGCTTGTACAGGATCAAAATCACCAGACAATACCAAAGTAGCATTGTTAGGAACATACCATTTTTTAAAGAATGTTTTTACATCGTCTAACGTTGCGTTTTGTAAATCGTCTAAAGAACCAATTACTTGCCAATTATACGGATGATCTTTTGGATATAAATTACGATCAATAATTTGTTGATTGAAGCCATAAGGTCTGTTGTCGTAACTCTGTCTTTTTTCGTTTTTTACAACTTGCTTTTCTTTTGCCAATACAGGATTAGTTACGGTGTTTATAAACCAACCTAGTTTGTCTGCTTCTGCCCAAATCATTTTTTCTAATCCATCATTTGGAACGGTTTGTAAATAATTTGTTCGGTCTCTTGATGTAGATCCATTTGCTCCAGAACCACCAATTTTTGTACTCATTTTGTCCAATCCGCCTTTTCCTAAATTTTCTGATTCTAAGAATAATAAATGTTCAAATAAATGCGCAAAACCAGTTCTTCCTGCAATTTCTCTTGCAGAACCAACATGTGCCATTAACTCTACAGCAACTACTGGGTCAGATTTGTCTATGTGAAATACAACTTGTAATCCGTTTTTTAATTCAAATTTTTGAAAAGGAACATTTAAGGAAGTTTCTTTTTCTTTTTTATTTGTGTTACAGGCAACTAGTGTAATTGCAAAAGCAACAAATAGAATTTTTTTAATCATTATTTTGGTTGTTTGTATATATTATTTTTTGATGTCGATAAATATACAAAATATTGAGATTCAATAATGTTAAAGAAATGATAGGATTTATTATAAATAAAAAACCTCATCAGTTGCTGATGAGGTTTTTAATAGAAATTTATTTTATTCTTATCCTAAATACGAATATTTATAATCTTGTGGAGTTACAAATGTTTCTTTGATTAAGCGAACAGATGTCCAACGTAATAAGTTTTGTGCAGAACCTGCTTTGTCATTTGTTCCAGAAGCTCTTGCTCCACCAAAAGGTTGTTGACCAACAACAGCACCAGTTGGTTTGTCATTGATATAGAAATTTCCAGCAGCATTTTCTAATGCTTTAGAAGCTTTTTCAACAATATATCTATCTGTAGAAAAAATGGCTCCAGTTAATGCATATTCTGTAGATTCATCCACTAATTTTAAGGAAGCTTCCCATGCTGCATCTTCGTAAACATAGATTGTCATTACAGGACCGAATAACTCCGTACACATTGTTTTATATGTTGGCGATTTTGCAACAATAACAGTTGGCTCAATAAAGTATCCAACAGATTTATCGTGTCCACCACCAATAATAATTTCTGCATCTGCATCCTTTTTTGCAGCGTCTAAGAAACTTGCAATTTTATCAAAAGAACCTTCATGGATTACTGCATTTACATAATTTGATGGATCTTCTGGAGAACCCATTTTTATTTCACTTGCTTGAGAAATTAAATGACCTTTTACTTCTGCCCACATGGAAGCAGGAATATACGCTCTTGAAGCAGCAGAACATTTTTGTCCTTGATATTCAAAAGAACCTCTTGTGATTGCAGTTGCAACCTGTAAAGGATTTGAAGAATTGTGTGCCCAGATAAAATCTTTTCCACCAGTTTCTCCAACAATTCTTGGATATGTTTTGTAAATATTGATGTTGTTACCGATTTGTTTCCATAAATTTTTGAAAACGTGCGTTGAACCTGTAAAGTGTAATCCAGCAAAATCTGGAGAAGCTAAAACAGTATCCGTAATCATCACAGGATCACCGTAAACAACATTAATTACGCCATCAGGTAAACCAGCTTCTTTAAATAAATCTACAATTACTTGTGCAGAATATGCTTGATGATCAGAAGGTTTCCAAACCACCACATTTCCCATTAAAGCTGCTGCTGCAGGTAAGTTTGCAGCAATAGAGGTAAAGTTAAATGGAGTAATTGCATAGACAAAACCCTCTAATGGTCTGTACTCAACTCTGTTCCATATTCCTGGTGCAGAATCTGGCTGATCTTTAAAAATATCCGTCATGTATTGTACATTAAAACGGAAGAAATCAATCATTTCACAAGCAGCATCAATTTCTGCTTGATGCACATTTTTAGATTGTGCAATCATGGTTGCAGCATTCATTTTTGCTCTATAAGGTCCTGCTAATAATTCAGCAGCTTTTAAAAAGATAGAAGCGCGTTCCATCCAACTTACAGAAGACCAAGCTTCTCTTGCAGCTAGCGCAGTAGAAATTGCAGCATCTACATGCGATTTATCTGCAGTATGATATTGCCCAACTACATGTTTATGATCGTGTGGCGGAGTAATGTTTTTAGTGTTTCCTGTTCTTACTTCTTCACCATTAATATGCATTGGCACATCAATGTTGCTATTGAACATTGTCTTGTACATTGCTAATAATTCTTCTCTTTCTGGTGATCCTGGAGCGTAGCCTTTTACAGGCTCGTTTACTGCTGTTGGAACTTTAAAAAATCCTCTTGCCATTTTATATGATTTTAAGTTTTAATCGACTAATTTTGAAGTGCAAAGTTACAACTTATTTTTAGTTTTAAGAACTCGAGAGCCAGTTGTAAATTATCAAAAACAAATACTATTTATGTGTACAGTTACCTTTTTGCCAATTGGCGATTCTGATTTTATATTGACTTCTAACAGAGATGAACAACCAACAAGAGAAACCATTGCTCCAAAAGAATATGTTGAAGATGGTGTAAAATTAACGTATCCGAAAGATAAATTAGCAGGCGGAACTTGGATTGGTTTAAGCGATAAAAACAGATTGGTTTGTTTGTTAAATGGCGGATTTGAATCTTACGAGCGTGAAGCGTTCTATAAAATGAGCAGAGGAATTATTGTAAAAGCCATTTTAAAATCGGATGATTTTGAAACCTATATTACCACTTTTGATTTTAATGGAATAGAACCTTTTACAATTGTATTGTTAGATTGGAGCGTTAAATTAAATGCCTATGAATTGGTTTGGGACGGAAAACAACAACATTTTTCTAAATTAAAAAACGAACCTAAAATTTGGTCTTCGTCAACGTTATATACGCAAGAAGAAAAAGAATTGCGAAAAGGTTGGTTTGCCGATTGGTTGGTAAATCAATCTGAATTTACGCAAGAAGAAATCTTAAAATTTCATCACAATTCTGAAATAGGAACTCCAAAAAATTCGCCAAAAATGAAACGTAGTTATGTTGAGACAGTTAGTATTACTTCTGTTAAAAAAAGTGATAAAAACATCACCTTGAATTACGAAAAACTTACTTAATAAAAAGCAAACGCAATTAAGCCCACAAATACAAATCCAATAGTAGAAACAAAGAAAAAGCTAATATTAATTAGTATAAATTTTAGAAATGTTTTAATTGATCCTTGTTTGTAAAAATGTTTCATCGCTAGAAATAAATAGATTAGAAAGAGCAATAAAAAAAGAGCAGTTATAGAGCCGTTGTTTGTTATAAAATTAATAATATAAAAAAGAGTTAACAATAAAAAGAAAACAGTTTGGGTATGAAAAACAAAAATTAAATGCTCTACATACGTAAATTTTCTCCTCACATAAAAGAATTTTAAAAACAAAGTAAATAACGGTAAAAAGATAAACAATGAAATTGAAATGTATGAGATTAATTGTTTAGAGAATTCTTCTTGTTTCTTATTGTTAGTAATTATTTCGGTAAATGTTTTTATTCTGGTATAGACAAACCGGTTCCAAAAAGTTTTTTCTAGTTGTAAACTGTCTAACCCTGAATTAATTTCAATCTTTGGGTATTTCTTGTTAAGAGCGCTAAACTTCTTCCATTTAATAAAATTACTTGTTTGGTTACTCTTAGAGTTTTTTTGTAAAGAATCTAAATTTATATTAGGTATAAGTTTTAAAATTTCTTCTCTATCAACAGAGTCGGTTTTTTTTAAAGCATCATTTAAACTTGATTTAATGTTGACAGAATCTAACTCTTTTGTTGCATCACCAAATTGTTCATTTATACTTTTGTTTTTTGCTGTTTTTCCTGTTCTAAGTTCATTAAGTGCATCATAACTTTCTGTAGCTCCAAGAATTAAAAAGAAAAGCACAGAAACTGAAAGATAAAATCGAAATGGATTTGCATAACGCTGTCTTTTGCCGTCAATATAATCTCTAGAAACTTTTCCTGGTTTTGTTAAAAGCGGAATAATGGTTGTCCAGAATTTAGAATCCCAAGAAATAAATCCATTAAAAACTTCGTGAACAAAACTGCCAAATGTGATACGTTTATCTTTGTTTGCTTGTCCGCAATCTGGGCAAAATTTTTCTTGTCCAGTAAAAGGATGCCCACAATTAAAGCATTCAGCATCTAAAATTTTTGCGGGCTTATTTCTTTTTTTTCTGATTCTTAATTTCATTAGTTCAGAAATGATGTTGTTGTTAGTTGAAAAGTTGGGATAATTACTTGAAAAAGTATGTTCGTTTTTTTATTAATCATTTTAAAAGTTCCTTTCATAGAACCCGAATCGCCGAGTAAAAAACAATTAGATCTGTAGGTGTATTGTTCGTTTGGGTTTAAGATTGGTTGTTGCCCTACAACACCTTCACCAACAACAAATTCTTTATCGTTTAAAGCATCAGAAATTTCCCAAAAACGTTCTAAAAGCTGTACAACATCACCAGATTCATTTTCAATATTAATAATATAACTAAATGCATTAAAGGTGTTCAAGTTTCTATTTATAACACCATTAAATTCCGTTTTAACAGATATTTTTATACCATTTGTAATTTGCTGTATCATACAGTTTTTTTTAGAAAAGTTAGCTTTTCAAATATAAGAACTTTAGGTAAATACTAAAAAAATAGTGTGTTTTATTCTTGTTGATTTACTGTTGCGCTACCAATTCCAATTACACGTTGGAAATTTTCCCCGAAAGCTTTGTAATATACAAGAACTGTATATTCATTTTCTGTCTGATAAAAAGAACCGTTGATCTCATGTGTATTTAAACTATTATTTTTATCTTTTGTTACAAAAGTATAATTGTAAAACCCTTGTTTTAATATGATGGAAACTTCATATTTTTTTGTGCTAGAATTAAAATTCATTTTATTTTCTAAAGTTGTTTCAAAGTCGTTAAATGCTCCATACACATAAATTTCTTTATTCGTAATTTCATCAGCATCTAATGAAAAATGAACCATTGAGTAATCTGCTTCGGTTGAAGAATTAGCTGCCTCAATTGTTCTTATCACAAATTGCCCGTTGATATCTGGAAAATAAGTATAAGGTTTTAAATTTCTAGCTTTTTGAGTATATAAATACGTGTGATAAATATCTTTTTTTTCTACCCGAGCAATTTGAATTGTACTATTTCTAATTTGCTTTGTGTCAAAATTTAGGTATTCGTTTCCGCTCCAAAAATTAGGCTTGTTATAATAGTTATAAACCAACTGATTGTTTCTGTAAGATTGTGGTTTTAAAGTAGAAATTGCCGTTTCCCAAATTTTATTTTGCAATACAACAGTTTTAATTTCTTGTGAAGGATTTCTAATTTCATTTTCGTTGTAATTTATAGTAAATTGTATTGTTTGTTGCTGGTTTAAGGCTTTTGATTTTCTGCTTCTTATCACAGAAACACCAATTAAGGCTTTGTTCTCGTACAAAGTAAATCTTCGCGTAAAAACAACATTCTGCAGATCGTCTAAAACCGAAATTAGATAATTACCGCTTTCAATTATTTTAGTATTCGAGTTTGGTATTTGAACTTTGTAATGTGTGTAATTCTGTAAGGTATTAAAAGAATTTTCGTAATCTAAAATGATATTTTGATTAAACCCAATTATATATTGATTGGTAGAAATAGCACTTGGTTTCCAATCAGAACTCATATGTTGTATTTTGTAATAATACTCTTTTTGATCTGCATCCATATCATCAAAAGAAAGTTGTAATGTTTTTCCTAAAGGAACTATTGTAGAAAAGTTTGTTGCTTCTAATGGTTTTAGTTGAATGCTTTTAATGTTGTTTTGAGAGTAAGAAAACATCCAAATAAAAAGAAATAGGATTGTTAAAAAATTCTTTTTTCTCATTGTACTACTTTTGGAAAATTAAAATCATAAAATTGCTTGTGATTACACAAACGTACTAAATATTAAATTAGTGAAGCCACACCTTATTTAGAACAAATATAAATAAGATATTTTAAATAAGATAAACATTAAATAAGCTACAGAACATTCGTAAAATTTATAAATTTGCATGTTTTTTTAAGATAATTAAAAGTCATATTTACTATGTCAAAAGACATCCGTATAAAAAAAGGTTTGGATATCAAACTGGTTGGCGAAGCAGAGCAAATCACAGCAATTACTAATGTTAGCGGTGTGTTTGTTATAAAGCCAGAAAACTTTCACGGAATAACACCTAAACTTACCGTTAAAATTGGAGCAGAAATAAAAGCAGGTGATTCATTATTTTACTCAAAAAGTGATGAGCGTATTTTATTTCCTTCGCCAATTAGTGGAAAAGTAACAGATATTATTCGAGGAGAAAGAAGAAAAGTATTAGAAATCAAAATTCTAGCAGATGCTACTCAGCAGTTTGTGAGTTTTGGTAAAAAAGAGGCGGCAAAAATGTCTGGAGAAGAAGTGAAAACTCATTTACTTTCTTCAGGGTGTTGGCCATTTGTAAAACAACGTCCGTATGATGTTATTGCAAATCCAAATCAAGCCCCAAAAGCTATTTTTATTTCTGGATATAATAGTGCGCCTTTAGCCGCAGATTTAGATTATGCGTTAAAAGGAAAAGAAGCTGAAATTCAGGAAGCTGTTACTGCATTAGCAAAATTAACTGAAGGAAAAGTACATGTTTCTATTTCTAAAGGAGCTAATTTATCTCCTTTTAATGGAATAAAAGGCGCTGAAGTACACGATTTAGTTGGCCCGCATCCTATAGGAAATGTAAGTACACAAATTGCGCAAGTAAATCCTATTAATAAAGGAGAAGTTGTTTGGGTTGTTTCTGCACAAGATTTAGTGGTTATAGGAGAGTTATTATTAACAGGAAAGTTTAATGCAAAACGAATAGTTGCTTTAACAGGTTCTCAGTTTTCTAAACCAAAATATATAACTGCATATCCAGGAGCTACAATTTCTACAATTGTTTCGGGTAATTTAAAGGCAGAAAATACAAGAATAATAAGTGGTAACGTATTGTCTGGTAAACAAGTTACCTTAGAAGGTAATTTAGGATATTATGACAATCAAATAACTGCAATTCCAGAAGGAGATGATTATGAATTGTTTGGGTGGAACAAGCCAGTTTTTGATAAAGTATCTACAACAAGATCATTTACTTTTTCTTGGTTAACTCCTAAGAAAAAATACAACTTAAATACAAACACAAATGGCGAGCATAGAGCATTTGTTGTTACTGGTTTATATGAAGAAGTATTTCCTTTAGATATATATCCAATGCAATTGTTAAAATCTTGTATGTATCAAGATTTAGACGAAATGGAAGCACTAGGAATGTACGAAGTGGCGCCAGAAGATTTTGCGTTAACTGAATTTGTTTGTATTTCTAAGCAACCACACCAAGAGATTATTAGAAAAGGCTTAGACTTAATGTTAAAAGAAATAGGATAAGATTATGGGTTTAAAACAAAAATTACATAATATTAAAGAACAGAATAGAAACAAAAAGTGGTTGCCAGCTTTTAATGCTATTCATACTTTTTTATATACACCTAATGAAACTACAAATTCAGGAAGTCATATTAGAGGTGCTGATGATTTAAAACGAACCATGAATATGGTTGTATTAGCACTTATTCCTGCATTAATTTTTGGAATGTTTAATGCTGGTTTCCAGCATTATAAAGCTATTGGAGAAGCAGTTGATTTTTTATCATGGGATTCATTATCAATTGGTTTAATTCAAGTACTTCCATTAGTTATAGTTTCTTATGTAGTTGGATTAGGAGTTGAATTTATTTTCGCAATTATTAAAGGTCATGAGGTTGAGGAAGGATATTTAGTAACAGGAATGTTGGTTCCTTTAATTGTTCCTGTAGATATTCCATTGTGGATGTTAACAGTAGCTGTAATTTTTGGTGTTGTCATCGGAAAAGAAGTTTTTGGAGGAACAGGAATGAACATTTTAAATCCAGCATTAACCATTAGAGCATTTTTGTTTTTTTCTTATCCAACTTGGATGAGTGGAGATAAAGTATGGGTTCATGGAGCTGTAGATAGAGCAAACGAAATTATAGAAGGCTCAAATCTAGATGCTATTTCTGGTGAAACGATACTTGGTGGTTTAGCACAAGGCAATCCAGTTAGTCATTCAATATCAGATATGTTTTTTGGTTTTATACCAGGTTCAGTTGGCGAAACATCCACGTTTTTAATCTTACTAGCTGCTATTTTCCTAATCTACACAAAAATTGGAAGTTGGAGAATTATGGTTTCAGCCGTACTTGGAGCATTGGTTATGGGCCTTATTTTTAATGGTGTAGTTGAAGCTGGAATAATTTCAGAAGGGAGTAAATTTTATGCATTAATGAATACCGAATATTGGCACCATTTATTAATTGGTGGGCTTGCCTTTGGTATTGTATTTATGGCAACAGATCCAGTTACAGCATCTCAAACAAATAAAGGAAAGTGGATTTACGGATTTTTAATTGGATTTATTTCAATCATGATTCGTGTATTTAACCCTGCGTACCCAGAAGGTGTAATGTTGGCAATTTTATTGATGAACGTATTTGCACCAACGATTGACCATTATGTGGTTCAAGGAAACATAAAACGCCGTCTTAAACGTAACAAAGTAAAAAAAGTATAACAATATGGAAAAGACAACTGATAAAAATTCATATACCCTACTTTTTGCCATTGGAATGGTTTTAGTAGTAGGCTCAATATTAGCTTTTGCTGCATCAGGATTTAAAGATAAAATAGATGAAAATAAGCGTATAGAAAAACAACTTAATATTTTGTATGCAATGGGTGTTAACGATAATGAAGGAAGTGATATGAGCTTCGTTTCAAAAGATATCGTTGAGAGTGAGTTTAAAAAATATATTACAAAACAGTTTATAATTCAAGGAGAAAAAGTCAGCGAAGATAATAAGGCTTATTTACTAGATCTTAAAAAAGAACACGCCTTGGCCAAAGACGCAAACCACCAAAGACGTTTGCCTATGCTTATAGGAGAAAAGGACGGAAAAACGTTTTACATCGCACCAATAAGAGGGAAAGGTTTATGGGATGCTATTTGGGGCTATGTTGCGTTGGATAAAAACATGGTGGTTCTAGGAGCATTTTTTGACCATAAAGGTGAAACTCCAGGTTTGGGCGCCAATATCAATCAACGTTTTTTTATGGATGATTTTATTGGGGAACATTTATTTGATGAAGCCAATAATTTTAAAGGCATTAATGTTTCAAAAAGTAATGCAGATCCAAAAAATATAGATAAAAAAGACAATGAGGTAGATGCCATTGCTGGAGCAACTATAACAGGAGATGGTGTATCGGCAATGATTAAATCTGAATTGAGATTATACCTGCCTTATTTCAAAAATTTAAAAAACTAATTTATGGGACTTTTATCAAAAAAAGACGCAAGATTAATACTAGATCCTTTAGCAGATAATAATCCAATTACCATTCAAGTATTGGGTATTTGTTCTGCATTGGCAATTACAGCAGAGTTAGAAGCTTCTATTGTTATGTCAATTTCTGTACTATTTGTGTTGGGAGTAGGGAATGTAATTATATCATTGATGCGAAATATGATTCCATCAAAAATCAGAATTATAGTTCAGTTAATTGTTGTTGCAACACTGGTGATTATAGTAGATTTAGTACTTAAAGCATACGCCTACGAGTTAAGTAAAACACTTTCTGTATTTGTTGGATTAATTATTACTAACTGTATTATTATGGGGCGTTTTGAAGCATTTGCTTTAGCGAACAAACCTTGGCAATCTTTTCTTGACGGTATTGGAAATGCCTTAGGATACGGAGTCATCCTAATTATTATTGGGTTCTTCAGAGAATTGTTAGGTTCTGGAACCTTATTAGGATTTAAAGTTTTAGGAGACCCTATTGAAAAAACAGGCGTCTATGCCTTTGGCTATGAAAACAACGGATTTATGTTATTGTCACCAATGGCACTTATCGTAGTTGGAATTATTATTTGGATACAACGCTCAAGGAATAAAGATTTATTGGAGGAAGAACTAGTAGGACATTGTGACATATAATTAACAATAATTTTACACAATATATAAAAACATAACATGGAACACATAGAGTTATTTTTTAAATCAATTTTTATAGACAATCTAATATTTGCCACTTTTCTAGGAATGTGCTCATATCTTGCAGTTTCTAAAAAAGTTACTACAGCAATTGGTTTAGGTTCAGCAGTAATATTTGTATTGGCTGTAACTGTGCCATTAAACTGGTTGTTAGATCAATATATCTTACAAGAAGGCGCATTAGCTTGGTTAGGACCTGAATTTGCAGAATACGATCTTAGTTTTCTGTCTTTTATATTATTTATTGCAACCATTGCTACGATGGTACAATTAGTAGAAATAGTAGTAGAAAAATTTTCACCAGCATTATATAATTCATTAGGAATTTTCTTACCACTTATAGCTGTAAACTGTGCTATTTTAGGAGGATCGTTATTTATGCAATCAAGAGAAATTCCAACTTTTGGTTTAGCATTAACCTATGGTGTTGGTTCAGGAATAGGATGGTTTTTAGCAATTTTGGCAATTGCAGCCATTCGAGAAAAAATTAAATATTCAAATGTACCACCAGCACTTAGAGGATTGGGAATTACATTTATTATTACAGGTTTAATGGCTATTGGTTTTATGAGTTTTGGAGGGATGTTAACAGGTGGTGATGAAGAAGTAAAAGAAACTCCAAAAACAGAGGTTGTTAAAGTAATTACAGAAGATGAAAAAGCGCAAGAATTGAAGAAAATTAATACTGAGCAACATCGAAATAAAGAATTAGCGAAGAACACTAAAGAAATTAAAGAATAATGATAGTAGCGGCAAGTACATTAGGAACCGTTGCAGCTACAATAGCTGCATTCTTAGTAATAACTTTGTTATTGGTTACATTGTTATTATTTGTAAAACAAAAATTATCACCATCTGGACCAGTAAATATCACCATTAATGGAGAAAGAACTATTAAAGTTGGCTCTGGTGGAACTTTATTATCTACGTTGGGAGCAGAGAAAATATTTTTACCATCAGCTTGTGGTGGTGGTGGAACGTGTATTCAATGTGAATGTCATGTAAATTCTGGTGGCGGAGAAGCTTTACCAACAGAAACTCCACACTTTACTAGAAAAGAGTTAAAAGAAGGAATACGTTTAGCCTGTCAGGTAAAAGTAAAACAAGATATGGATATTTCGATTCCAGAAGAAATTTTTGGAATTAAAAAATGGGAAGCAACTGTTGTACGTAATTTCAACGTGGCATCATTCATTAAAGAATTTGTAGTTGAGATTCCAGAAGATATGGGCTACAAAGCAGGAGGATATATTCAAATTGAAATTCCACCTTGTGAAGTAAAGTTTGCTGATATGGATATTACTGCGCATCCAGAAGAACACGATACTCCAGATAAGTTTAAAGCTGAATGGGATAAGTTTAAATTATGGCCATTAGTCATGAAAAACACGGAGACTGTAGAACGTGCCTATTCAATGGCTTCTTTTCCTGCAGAAGGAAGAGAAATTATGTTAAATGTACGTATTGCAACTCCACCATTTGATCGCGCTAAAGGTGATTGGATGGATGTAAATCCAGGAATTGCTTCTTCATATATCTTTAATTTAAAGAAAGGCGATAAATGTACTATTTCTGGACCTTATGGAGAATTCTTTATCAACGAATCTGATGCAGAAATGTTATATGTTGGTGGTGGAGCTGGAATGGCGCCAATGCGTTCGCATCTATATCACTTATTCAGAACTTTAAAAACTGGTAGAAAAGTTACTTATTGGTACGGAGGACGTTCTAAAGCAGAGTTGTTTTATATAGAACACTTTAGAGCTTTAGAAAAAGATTTTCCAAATTTTAAATTCTATATCGCTTTATCAGATCCATTAGAATCAGATAATTGGAAAAAGAAAAAAGATATTAATGATACAGAAGGAGATGGTTTTGTAGGATTTATACATAATTGTGTGATTGAAAACTACTTAAATCATCATGAAACACCAGAAGATTTAGAATTGTATTTCTGTGGACCACCCCTAATGAATCAAGCAGTACAAAAAATGGGTGAAGATTTTGGAATCCCAGATGAACACATCCGTTTTGATGACTTTGGAGGGTAGATTTATTAAAGAGTACCAAAATATTTAGAAACAGATTTCTGCCTACGCAGGAATGATAAAAAACCGATACAGCAATGTGTCGGTTTTTTTTGTACTACATAAAATGTAAAATCGTTTCTGTTTTCTTATTTGATGCTTAAAAATTAAGTCCTTTTTTTATTGGATAGATAATGCCTTTCCTAAATTATTAATTACCTTCGGTTTTTATATACAAAAATGAAATTTAAATTAGTTAGATTCTTTTTTTTATGGGTTTCTATAGTATCTGGCCAATACAAACAGCTGCTTCACAAACCCTATAAAGATAAGGTAAAAGAGATCGGTATATTATACGCAAATACGATTGACAAAGGAGCTAAAGATTCTTTATTCATAACATCTTATACTGATGAAATGAGACAGTGGGCCTTAACCAATAACGACAAAGAGCTCGCGTTAGAAGCAGAGTTGTTAAAAGGGTATGCAAATTGGCACATTTTTGGGTATAAATATCCTGAATTGGTCGAAGACCTTATTGATTTAGTTGAGAAAGCGAAAATAGAACAAGTTCTTAACGTAGAAGAGCGTGCTATACAGGTTATTGCGACCCATTATTGGAGAGTCAAAAATTATGAAAAAGCATTCGAATGGTTGTTGCAATCAGCTAAACTTTTAGAAAAAATGAAGCCAGAGAGTTTTCCAAACATGGCGAGACATTTAAATTTTATAGCAGAATGTCATTATTTTTTTAGAGATTATAATAGTGCATTAATCTATTTCGAAAAGACCAGTAAATTAAAAAGAACGGAGTTCAATGTAAATGATGTCCTTAGCGCTATAAATACATTGGGGTTGTGTTATCAAAAATTAGGAGAATTGAAACTTGCAAAGCCTTATTTTTTAGAGGTAATTAACAACAATTCTCAATTTCAAAGTGCTGTTTGGAAAGGGATTGCTTATGGAAATTTAGGCTATAATTACTATTTAGAAGGAAATTATGAAGAAGCAATTCCTTTGTTTCAAAAAGATATTAAAGAAGCTTTAATACACCATGATTTTGGTCTTGCTGCTGGCTCAACCACTCCCTTAGCAGATATCTATTTAAAACAAAACAAACTTGCAGAAGCAAAATTTAAAATAGACGAAGCTAGGCAATATATTCAACTGTCAAAACAAACCGATCGGCTGCGGAAACTATACCCAATAATGAGTAAATGGTATGCAGCAAACAATCAGGTGAATCTTAGTACTGCTTATCTAGACTCAACGATGATAGCGATAAATGAATACAATAAAAAATACAACAGCTTAAAACTATTGCGAGCTAATCAAAAAGTTGAAGCAAGGGAACGAGAATTGGAGGTTCGAAATTTAAAGTCAGAGAGTCAATTAAAACTTACACAGCGTAATTTTATTATTAGTTTAATAGGAGTATTATTATTGTGTAGTATTTTTGCTTTTTGGTTTCGGAACAAGTACCTATTAAGAAAACAAGAAATTAAGGAATTAGCGCTACAAAACTCTGAAAAAGCTTTGTCTAATGCTAAAATCCAGTTACAAAACCTGACCTTAAAAATTCGTCAAGACAACAACCTAATTGATGAACTACAAAAAGTAAAAGATTCTAAAAATAACTTAAGTTTACTTTCAGAACTCAAAGCTAAAAATATTTTAACCCAAAACGATTGGAATCAATTTCAACAATTGTTTAATGAAGTCTATTCTTATTTTATTCCTTCGCTTACAAATAAGTATCCAAATTTAAGCCAGGCAGAAGTACGTTGTTTGTGTTTAGAAAAACTCAAACTAAGCAATAACGAAATGGGACTCGTTTTAGGAATATCTACAAATACGATACGTGTAACTAAGCATCGCATCCGTAAAAAATTGGATCTACTTAGCCAAGAGACCTTAGAAGAACTTGTTCAAAAAATCGAGTAAGTAAAAGATATCTAGAGAATAGAAATTTAGAAAATAGAGAAGAGAGAATAGAAAAGATAGGTTTATTTGTATTTTAATTCACTAGTGTCCTACTAAAAGTAAAAATTCAGTAATGAAGTATTCATTTCATTAGGTTTCAAGAGTTTTTAATTTTAGATACCTTGCTATTTTTATATTTTGATTTTTTTTGCAGTTTATCAAATAGTTACAATCAAGTCTTGGCTCTTGATTCTAAAAGCGTAGCGGTCTTGTCTTTTATCGGACAATAAAATTAACAATCTAAAATTACTATTCCCTATTCCCTACTCACCACTCTCTATTTACCATTCATTACTCATCATTCCTTAAAGCAAGGTTTAATAAGCTTATTTATAGTAAGTTATAAATTGTAACGTTTTTGTAACGCTCTATTTTGAAAACTTAGTATGTTTTTTGCAAATCTTTGTGCTGTGTTTAAAAAAATAGAAAATGAAAGGGTCTTGGGCTTGCTGCTCATTTTGCTATTGGGTTTTATAATCCTATGGGGAATTTGGTCTTTTTATAATACTCAATTAATAGATATAGAAAACAACATCAAGCAATTGAATAAAAAATAACACACAAAACTAAAGATTCATTAAAATAGCAATATTATGAAAAAAAATTACTTAGTATTAATCGCATTTATTTTTACTGTTTCATTTAGTATTTTACAAGCACAAACCATTCATTATGTAAAAGAAAATGGTGCAGGAACAAAAGATGGAACTTCTTGGGTAAATGCCTCAGATGATATCCAAGCTATGATAAACACCTCTGCTGCAAATGACCAAGTTTGGGTTGCTACCGGTTCTTATAGACCAAATAGAAGAGCAGATAATATTTCCACTATTAGTTCTAGTACTGATAGATTTGTATCGTTTTTATTAAAAAAAGATGTAAAACTCTATGGTGGTTTTGTTGGAACAGAAACTACATTAGTAGAAAGAAGTTTAACTTTATCAGCTAATAAAACTATACTTAATGGAGGTAATATTAATGGTTTAGGTCGTATATTTAATGTGATTATAAGTTCTGGAGATGTGGGTTCTGCACGTCTAGATGGTTTCACTATTTTTGGTGGAACTTTAGGAAATCCTTATAGTACAAATCAAGTAAACGGAAATGAAATTAGCAGTATGGATGGTAGTGGAATGTATAATCATACCTCTTCACCGACTATAGCAAATTGCATTTTTTATGGTAATTTTTCAATAAATGGTGGTGGAATGTATAACTATAATTCCTCTCCAACAATTATAAATAGTACATTTTATGGGGATATTGCTGATAGTGATGGCGACGAAATATATAACGAATCATCTTCTCCAAAAATTTACAACTCTATAGTTTGGGGAACTATTTTTAATAATTCTTCTACACCAGAAATTAAAAATAGCATTATTAAAGGAAGTAACAATACAACTGATGGCAATATAGATGCTACTACTTTAACAGATGCAACTCTTTTTAAAGACCCAGCTAACGGCGATTATAGTTTAAAAGCAGGAGGTATTGCTGTAAATACAGGGAGCAACACACTATATACAAACACAGGAGGTAACTTAACCACAGACGTAGATGCATTAGGTAACAAAAGAGTATTTCAAAATACAATTGATATTGGTGCGTATGAATCTCAAAAAGCTATCATAACTCCAGATGCAAATAACATCTTGTATGTTAACAAAACTGCAACTGGCGAAGCTATTGGCAGTTCCTGGGAAAACGCAATACCAGAATTAGCAGATGTATTGGTTTGGGCACAAAATAACAAAGCAGACTTTACTACAACACCTTTACAAATATGGGTAGCTGGTGGCACCTATAAACCAATGTACAGCCCAGAAGATGGGGCTAATTTTGGCACAGACCAAGGTAGAAGCAATTCTTTTTTAATGGTTAATAATGTACAATTATATGGTGGTTTTGCAGGCACAGAAACTTTGCTAACAGATAGGGATTTAAGCGTAACAGCCAATAAAACTACCTTAAGTGGAGATTTTGGAACAGCAGATGTTGTAACAGGTTTTGGTGAATCTTTAAGTATTACAGAAAATGAAACCAATGCAGCACATGTAATTGTAAGTGCAGGAAACGTGGGCACGGCTCTTTTAGACGGTTTTACTATTACTGGAGGTAATGCAAATATTTCTGGAGGTATACTAACTGTAAATGGTATTAGCATACAAGTATATACTGGTGGTGGTGGGATGCACAATAACTCATCTTCCCCAAAAATTACAAACACCAACTTTATTGCAAATTCTAGTGATTCTGGTGGTGGTATGGGAAATCAATCATCTTCACCAAATATTTCTAACAGTACGTTTAGTAGAAATTTGGGTAGTGGGATGTTAAATCAAGGGGCATCTCCAATTATTACAAATACTAGCTTTATTGAGAATAATGGTAGTGATGGAGGTGGAATTGCTAATTTTGACTCATCTTCACCCACAATCAAAAATAGCATTTTCAGTAAAAATGCTGCTGGTAGAGGAGGTGCTATATTTAATTATACAAATTCTTCTCCAATAATTATTAACAGCACTTTTAGCGAAAATAGCACATTTGGTAGTTATGGAGATGCAATGCAGAATGATGATGCATCTAACCCAAAAATCTATAACAGCATTGTTTGGGGAGACATTCGAAATAGCAGTTCTACTACCACAGAAATTAAAAATAGTATTGTAAAAGGCAGTAATGATGTTACAAATGGCAATATAGATGCTACAAATTTAGCGCTATTAAAAATTTTTAATGACGCAGCTAATGGCGATTATAGTTTAAATCCAAGTATTTTAAATACAGCAATAAATGCAGGAGACAACGCCTTATACACAGGTACAATCGCAACAGACAAAGATGTTGCAGGTAATGCGCGTTTATTTGATGGAGTTGCCACTACAGATGTTATCGATTTAGGAGCGTACGAATTACAACAAGAACCAATACCATTAGCACCTACGGTATCTAAATCATTACAAATTTATGCAGGAGTAAAAACAGTAAGTGATTTAGAGATTACTGGAACAAACATAAAATGGTATGATGCACAAACTGCAGGTAACTTTTTAGAAAACACCACAGTTCTTGCAGATAATACTACCTATTACGCAAGCCAAACGGTAAACGGTGTAGAAAGCACCAGCAGAATCGCAGTAACCGCTAAAAAAATAAGTGAGGCTACCCAAACATTTTTAAGTAGTGCCAACCCAACCGTTGCTAATTTAGTAGCTACGCCAACTACCAATGCAACGGTAAAATGGTTTGCCACGGCTACAAGTAGTACCGCTTTAGAAAACACAGAAGTATTAACTAACAGTACTTATTATATAGAGCAAACCTCACCTTTGTTAACCATAAAAACGTTAGGAAGTAATTTTTCTCAACCTTTTGGAATTACCCTACAATCTGATGGAAAAATTTTGGTGGCAGATACCAATAACAATGTTATCAAACGGATGGATACAGATGGAACGAATATACAAATTTTAGGGAGTGGTTTTAATAAACCTCGTGGAGTTGCTGTGCAATCTGACGGAAAAATTTTGATAGCAGATGCTGGTAACAACGCTATTAAACGTATGGACGCAGATGGATCTAACATCGTAACCCTAAACAGTACATTTAATCAACCTCATGGGCTTGCGGTGCAATCTGATGGAAAAATTTTAGTGGCAGATAGTTATAATAGTCTTATTAAACGTATGGATGCAGATGGAGCTAACATACAAATTTTAGGAAGTGGTTTTAGTTATCCTTATGGAATTACGGTACAACCGGATGGAAAAATTTTGGTAGCAGATGCTGAGAATAATGCCATTAAACGTATGGACGCAGATGGTTCTAACATACAAAATTTAGGATGGTTTAGTGCTCCTTCTGGAGTTGCGCTACAATCTGATGGAAAAATTTTGGTGGTAGGTTCTGGTAGCAATCCAGTTTCACGTATGGATGCAGATGGCACAAATATCGTAACTTTAGGAAGTGGATTTAGTATATCTCGTGGAATTACTGTACAATCTGATGGAAAAATTTTAGTAGCAGATACTTATAACAATGCAATTAAACGTATTACAGAGGCAACTACAAGTAATCGTGTGGCGGTAGAAGTTGTAATTGCACCACCAGCACCAACAACAAGTGTTGTTACCCAAGTATTTGCTGGAGATAGTAAAACGTTAGCAAATTTAGAAATTACAGGTACCGCTATAAAATGGTATGATGCAGCAACAGCAGGTACCTTGTTAGAAAACACCACAGTACTTGCAGATAATACTACCTATTACGCAAGCCAAACGGTAAACGGAGAAGAAAGCACCAGCAGAATCGCAGTAACCGCTAAAAAAATTAGTGAAGCCAACCAAACTTTTTTAAGTAGCACAAACCCAACCGTTGCTAATTTAGTAGCTACGCCAACTACCAATGCAACGGTAAAATGGTTTGCCACGGCTACAAGCAGTACCGCTTTAGAAAACACAGAAGTATTAACTAACAGTACTTATTATATAGAGCAAACCTCACCTTTGTTAACCATAGAAACTTTGGGTAGTGGATTTAGCTTGCCTTATGAAGTTGCTGTGCAATCTGACGGAAAAATTTTGATAGCAGATACTGCTAATAATGCTATTAAACGTATGAATGCAGACGGTTCTAATATAGAAACTATAGGCAGTGGTTTTAATGCCCCTCATGGAGTTGCTGTACAAGTTGATGGAAAAATTTTGATAGCAGATAGGGATAATAATGCTATTAAACGTATGGATGCAGATGGTTCTAATATAGAGGTTTTAGGGAGTGGTTTTTATACCCCTCGTGGAGTTGCAGTGCAATCTGATGGAAAAATTTTGGTATCAGGTACTGGCAAAAACGTTATTAAACGTATGAATGCAGATGGTTCTAGTATAGAAACGTTAGGCAGTGGATTTAGATTTCCCTATGGAGGAGTAGCAGTGCAATCTGACGGAAAAATTTTGGTAGCAGATGCTGGTAATAATGTCATTAAACGTATGGATGCAGATGGAACAAATATCGAGATTTTAGGTAGCGGATTCTATTTTCCTTCTAGTGTTGCTGTACAATCTGATGGAAAAATTTTGGTAGCAGATGCTGGTAATAGTGCTATTAAACGTATGGATGCAGATGGTTCTAATATAGAGGTTTTAGGGAGTGGTTTTAATGCCCCTCGTGGAGTTGTGATGCAATCTGATGGGGGAATTTTAGTGGCGGATACTAATAACAATGGAATTAAACGTATTACAGAGGCAACTATTAGTAATCGTGTGGCAGTAGAAGTGGTTGTAAAAGCAATACCAACAATTACGTTTGCAAACTTTAGTAAAACCTATGGTGATGCAGCTTTCGATTTAGCAGCAACATCAACTTCATCAGCAACAGTTACGTATAGTGTTGTTGCTGGAGGCATAGGAGAAGTTACGTTGTCTGGAAAAAACATAACCATAGTAAAACCAGGTACAGTAACACTAAAAGCAAGCGTAGCAGAAAATGCAACTTTTGAAGCAGCAAGTAAAGAAATAACGCTTACTATAGATCAAAAAGCAATCACCATAACTGCAGATGCAAAAACAAAAGTGTATGGTGAAGCTAATCCAACGTTAACCTACGAAATTACCACAGGAAGTTTAGTTGGAAGTGATGTTTTCACAGGAAGTTTAAGCAGAGCATCAGGAGAAAATGTGGGAGATTATGCGATTAGTTCAAGTTTAGCAAATACAAATTATGCTATTACATTTGTATCGGCAGATTTTACGATTACAGAAAAAGCAACCACCATAACAGCAGATGCAAAAGCAAAAGTGTATGGTGAATCTGATCCAGCTTTAACGTACACAATTTCTACAGGAAGTTTGGTTGGTTCAGATGTTTTAACAGGAAATTTAAGCAGAGCAACAGGCGAAAATGTGGGCGATTACGCCATCAGTTCAACGTTAGCGAATGCGAATTACAACATCACATTTGAGTCAGCAAATTTCACAATTACTAAAAAAGCAATCACCATAACTGCAGATGCAAAAACAAAAGTGTATGGTGAAGCTAATCCAACGTTAACCTACGAAATTACCACAGGAAGTTTAGTTGGAAGTGATGTTTTCACAGGAAGTTTAAGCAG